>Ga0209517_10000042_pt1 | contig 198590 bp, 189 predicted proteins | sample PeaSoiMetSII2010_FD_187695 | JGI IMG/M metagenome (GOLD analysis project Ga0209517, IMG submission 187695) | Peat soil microbial communities from Weissenstadt, Germany - SII-2010 (SPAdes) (version 2) | ecosystem: Environmental > Terrestrial > Soil > Wetlands > Peat | place: Germany... | reverse complement strand
TCAGGATCGTCGAGTAGCCGACCTGGCGCACCCCTTCCAGCTTGACCGTGTATTCGGGGTCGTGCACGAACTCCGACCCCGAAACGCGCACCGCGCGGTCCGAAATCGCCTCGTAGCGGGCGTCGTTGGTCCTCAGAGTGCCGGACGGTTCCTTAAGCTCGAACGGATCGGCATTTTCGTAAAGCGTGTGCGAGGCGACGCTTTGCGGAGTGCAGCGGTAATCCTCGCGCAGCGGAAAGACGTCGAAGCTGTCCTCGTGCAGCACCGCCATCATGCAGTCGGGCGCTGTCCGCACGGCGACCGCGGCGGCGCCGCATTCGAGGATCTTGGCCATGTGCCACACGACGGCCGGGGCGTAGCCCTCGAGCAGCGGCAGCGCCGAGAAGATCGAGGTATCGCTGCTGCGGCCCGCAACGACGATTTGCGCGCCCGACTTCAACGCCTGTTGGATGGGCTCGACCCCCATCATCCCGACGATGTGGGTCGCCGCGTCGATATCGCCATCGGTCAGCGGCGCCGAGGGCGGCAAGGCCCGCGCCCGGCCGTCGCGCAAGTGCCGGCGGACGTCCTCCCGCGACAGTTCCGAGTGAATAACTGCGAGCTTGAAGTGGAGGTCCTGCTCGCGGGCGATCTGATGCACAATGCCGACCATCCAGGCGAGCCCGGCATCTGATCCCGACGTACCGGCCGAGCCGATGATCAACGGGATCCCGGCCTTAACGGCGCGGGTCATCATGATCTCGGTGTCGCGCTTAACGGCTGCGGCCGAGAACATGCACGTCCCCGTGGCAAGCGGGCCGGGGCCAGGGTCGGTGCTGCCGGCATCGCAGCCTATCATCTGGACACCGAGTGAAATCGCCTTGTCCAACGACTCCGCTCGAAACCCGGAACCCAGCATGCCCGTTGCCGAAACCAGCGGAAACGATGCCATCGCCACGCTCCTCGATCACAGTTACAAGGCGAGGATATAGCTTGCCGCATCGTCTCGAAACCCAAGGATAGGGGCATATTTCGGGCCGAGTGATTGGTCGAGGGGTGATCTCGGCTAAAGCCGCTTCCCTCCTCTTCGGCCGACGACGCTTTCGGCGCTACTCCGTCAATCGGCGCGCGTATCGGTCAAGGACCAAATTCCAGCCATCTGTGACCTTCTGTCATGACGGCTTATCGTGCCACAGCGGACCTACCGCGGCGGGCACCACCCGCTTGATTTGATCTAGGCGGCCTGCTTGGGCGCAGGTTGGGCCATTGGTTCGCCGCTCCAGATGGTCCCGACGATTGTGGAGGCGACCGCGGTTGAGCCGGCGGGGCGCATCACCCCAGGGTGTCTTGGCCTCTATTCGGATGCGAACGAAGCGGCGTTGGCGCCTGTGATCGCGTTGTGCTGGCGTTTGGGGGACGACCCGGCTGGGCATCCAACTCGCCCATGCCGGTCGCAAGGCGTCGGCAAGGATCCCCTGAGAGGGCGGTGGTCCGCTTAGCCGGAGCGAAGGCGCGTGGCCGACGGCAGCGTCTTCGGCGATCCCGTTTGACGATACCTGGCCGGTGCCACAGGCACTCGACGAGGCTGGTCTTACGCGCATCCGTGATGCCTTCGTCGATGCCGCGAGGCGGGCCGACCGCCTGGGTTTCGACCTTGTCGAATTGCATGGTGCACACGGCTATCTGTTGCACAACTTTGTCTCGGCGGTCTCGAACCGGCGCAACGACCGCTATGGCGGCAGCCTTGGCAACCGCATGCGCTTTCCGCTTGAGGTAGCGGCGGCGGTGCGCGCGGTGTGGCCGCGCGCGAAGGCACTCGGCATGCGCATCACCGGCTCCGATTGGATACCCGGCGCGCTGACCCCGGAAGACGCGGGGATCTACGCCAACGAACTGAAGGAGGTTGGGTTCGACTATGTGTGCGTGTCGTCTGGTGGGGTCAGCCCGCAGGCGCGTGTTGTGGTCGCGCCCGGCTATCAGGTGCCGTTCGCCGAGGTGGTTAAGAATAGAAGCGGGATCACCGTACAGACGGTCGGCATGATCGCCGACCCCCACCAAGCTGAGGCAATCGTCGCCGAAGGGCGCGCCGATTGGGTAGCGCTCGCCCGCGGCTTCCTCGATGACCCGCGCTGGGCTTGGCACGCTGCCGACGCGCTCGGCGGCGAGGCCCCCTGTCCGCCGCAGTATGAGCGCGCACGCCCGAAGCTGTGGCCAGGTGCCACGCTGGCGCGTCCCAACCGGGCGGGATAGAACGGGAGCGCTCCTGCCTGCTCCGCGCGCGGGAGCCAACGCTCCCAAAAGACCCAGGCCAGGGAGAGGGGCAGCCTGGGCCAACAGCCGCCCCGCCGGCGGGTGCCCCGACCGTTGCGTTCGGAGGAGCGTGACCGTCAAACTCGGCGCAATCGGCAAGCGCCGCCGACAACGTAATCGCGACCTCCCAAAATGCAGTGTCAATGCTCCTCGCTCATAGAAGGCTCGCGTCGAGCTACAAGCGGGGCAGAGTGTGCACGGGACTGGCGGCGGGAGCCCAAACGCGATCAAAAGACCCCGGGGGTTTCGCCGAATAGCCTGGCAGCTCAAGAGCTTCTGGACGAGATCGGTCGGCCCTATCGAGGGGCAGGTTTGTCGCGGGGCGCTAGTACCCCATACAGAGCGGAGGATGGGAACCCAACCCGTCTGGTGAAGCGGCGGGGGCTGGTGGGCAAGGGGTATGCGCTTCGGCCAGGCGTCGTGTGTTGCGCCGCTCGGGTGCCGCCGGCGCAATCATTGCGCCAGCTATAAGCAACAGCTGGGCCACCCATTTTGAAATCAAAGATCGTCAAATTGGAAAGGTGGAGGGTATAGGGGCGCCATCACCATGACGAATAAGTCGCATATAAGTGATTATGGAAAGAACTTTTAGGTAATTACGAGGTCTTCATAAAGTATTATATCTTTATTTTAGCTCTTATACGCTACCATGACTTATTTATCTATGTATTGGTGACGCACCATGCTGCTTTGCAACATCAACGAATACTGTCGCCCACGCAGCCAGCTGACCATGCGTGTTTGCTTCGCCCGCGGCATGCGATCGAGCTGACGCTGAAAACGGCTTTTTGACCTGTCACACAGAAACCTCGGACCTCCGGCACTATGCGGTGGCTCCGCCTCGGCGATGACACTTTCGACCATCGATCCTAGGGCGCTGCGCCGCCGCCCTCGCTATCGGACGGTGTGACGTCGATCACCTTCTGACCATGCTCATCGAGCACCAGTCTCTGCACGGGCGTGCCCATCGCAGCGAACTTGTCCTTCACCGCTTGCCGCAGCTCGTTGAGCATTGTCGCAGCTAAGTTGGCGCGCTTGTCCACATCGTCAGGCTGACCGCGATCAGCACCTAACGCGCGCAGCTTCTCGACCAGCATGATCGCCTTCTCGGCCGCATCCACCAAGGCCTTGTAGTCCTGTGGCGTTCTAACCGTTGGGCGCGACGCAAGTGCGCGCTGCAACGCCAAGTGGGATGACCGCAGCAAGGCGTCGGTGCGGTCGAAGTTCGGGTCGAGTTCGGCCTGCGCCTCCGTGCCCGTGGCGAGCGTTTCATCGTATTCGGCGACGCGCGGTTGCCAGTTGTGCTGCCCCGACCAGTTGACCAGCGTGCGCTTGGACACGTCGCCGTATTTCGGCCTGATCAGCTCGATCAGGCGCTCATAGCTGCGGGTAGGTCCGAGGTCGCGGTAGAGGCCAAATATGCCTTCTCGCTTCGCCAGATCGGCCGGCGAGAGCTTTCTCGGCGCCGTTCTTTTCGATTTCTGTTTCATCGTCCTTCTCCCCGCCATGTTCACTTCCTGTGCCAGGACGGCGCCTCGTCAAGAGCTGGTAAAGCCAACTCGATGCCGCCATGGCCGTATGGTCGGGGAACTGCGCGCACCGCACTCGCCTCCGGCAGGTCGATTTTTCCACCGGACGACGAGCAGTTGCTCACCCTTTTCATATGGTCATTCGGGGCTACATCCGCACGGGATTGGAGCCGCTTATTTATCGCTCGATCTCGCGCCAATCTGCCTCCTCTCGGACGACCGCACCGAACACGGGAGCCGAGGACGAGCGGTGAAGGCAGGTGAAGGCAAAGTGAAGGACAATGCGGATCTAACCTATTGATTTTGGCTGTAAGTGAAGGGGTGAAGGGCAAAGCTCTAACCTTTTCATATAGGAAGTGATCATCCAATATCCCGATCATCATGCATATATAAAAGATCCTCCCTGTCTGCCTTCACTCTTTCACTTTTCAAGAATGTCACTCGGTTAAGACGCTCTTTCCCTTCACTAGCCCTTCACATGCCTTCACTCTGGGGTGGGGATCTTCCCGCAACGGGATCGGCGCCGGTCTTCGGGTGTCGATCAGTGCACCGACGGCACGGCGTCGCCCGCATCTCTGTTCCTTCTTGGGTCGGTGCCGATGTTCGGCGCCCGGGCCCTTCTGTCGCCATCATCGGTAAGCGGCACAAGCTGGTCGTCATCAGCCTCGGCCTCGACGCCGATGATCTTGATGCCGACAAGGCAGTTGCCCGTGTTGGTGTGCTTGATCTCGATTGTGGGACGATTGGCCTTGAGCCGTTGGACAAACCCGTTGACCGCCGGGAGCTTGTTCTCGGGAAAGCCCTCCTTGACGGCGAAACTCTTGAACGCGCGATAAGCGTCCTTGCTCTTAAGCTTGGCCTCCTTCCACTCGGGAGTATTGAGATCGACGACGGTAATCTCGCCCCCGTTGATCCAAGCAAGCACCGGATCGGCACCGAGTAGCCAGTCCCGCAGGGCCTCTTTGCTGGAGGGTGGAACGGTGAAGCCTCGTTGACGGATCAGTCGCGAAGCACCTTCCACCGCCCAAGCCAAGAGAAGATCAGGTTCTTCTTCACCAATCCGCAGCCCGATGTTCTCCACCCGATCCTCCTTCGGGATGACACGGTTAAACTGTACGACGAGAAGGCGACGTTGAACGCCACGATCCATGCCACCAGAAAAGCTGGGTAGCATGTTCGTGCAAAACACATGCTGCGCGACCGGCTTAAACGTGACTGCCGCGCGATACGCCTCCCGCCCAATGACGGGGTTGCCGGTGATCACTGACTTGAACGTGTCGCCGGCGATCGCGGTGGAGTTGGATAATTCATCAGCCGCATTGAGGTACTTACCAGCAAGTTGCGGAAGATAGCGCTCCTCGCTCATCTTTGCGGCTGGAATAGAGGCTGCCGCTTCTGGTGGTAGCAAGCTCCGCAAGAGATCGAGAATTTGGCTCTTGCCGTTCTCCGCCGTCTCTCCTTTCAGGATTACAGCTTTTGGCTCCCGTAGTTTCGTCCCGTGGCCGGTTGCGGCCGCGCCGGCGACTTCTTGCAACAGTGCGACCTTCTCCTTGGCGTCGAGGTCACCCTCGAAGACGCCTTGAAGCAGCTGGCCAAGGAGCGGCGAAAACGCGGCAAGCGCTAGTTCATCTGTTGGCAGGCTGCCGTACCACTTACCCTTAAGTACATAGCGGCAATGGTGGTCAGAGTGGTGGGGCTCGAGGTTTGGCGTTCCGTCCGCGGCAAACCTGATGAAGCCAGATGCGCAATTGATGCCAACAGGCGCCAACTTGAAGAAATCGGGCTCGGCGAGCATTGCTCCCATTTCATGGATCACACTGTCGATGCGGCCCTTGCCGAGCTTGACAATCCCGCCCATACCATAGGGGCTGCCATCATAGTTCTGCGTCGCGAGACGCAGCTCATGCTCGGCGATGCTGCACCAGTGGTTTCCTGTGTAGCGCCAGAAGTGCCCTTCACAGAAAACGATCGTTCCGTATTTCGAGCGGAGGTCTTCGCCGACGCATCGCGCGATCTCAACGTCGGAGCCTATCGCAATTGCCTGGGGCGAGGTGCTCGCTCCGCCGTCGCTGTCGGGCGACCATTCTTCGGCCGTGTCCGCAAGATCGCGGATCATCTCGTCGCTCATGACGCCCTCGCCAAATCGTTGAAGTCGGTGCCTTCCGGCGGTTTGACGATCCGGACGCTTCGTCCTTCTCGGTGCCAGCGGCCCGCTGCGATCTGCGCGGCCTTAAGGCCCACGGGATCGTGATCGGCGGCGATCAGTACCTCGCGCACTTCTGGCGGCAGCAGCAGGACTTGGAGGCCGCCAGCGGAGAGTGCCGCCCAAGTCGGTATCCCCGTAGCCTGCATGAACGAGAGGCCGGTCTCGATGCCCTCGGACACGGCGATCTTTGAGGCCGGCGCAGCCAACGGGACCGCGGCGCCCCGGATATTGCCCAGCGACATCTTATTCGGTTCCAATGGGGCCTTCCTCGACCCATCCGCCAGCAGGAAAGTCCGATGGACGCCCACGATCTGGGTCGGTGAATTGGGCAAAGAAGCGGCAGCGACCATGACCGGGTGCATGGCGCCATCCGACGGGTGCCTCCCAGTCACATATCGGAGGGTCGGGGGGATCGGGCCGCGGTAGCCGCGAGCCCGTAGATAGGTCTCGACGATCGTCCCTTCAGCCGGCCTTGAGCGCTGCCACATCGCCATTGCGGCACTGACACGGGTCGAAGGTTGCGGCGGCCGGGATGGAGGGTCCTTCTCAAGCGGTTCAAAGAGATCAGTTGCCGGCGGGTCTCCCCATAGATCAGCCTCCCTCAACGCCGAAATGATGTCCTCGGCAGAGCATCCCCCGCCGTGACAATAGAAAAGCGTACGCTCGTTCCTTTGAGTTACGGAAAAGCCGCGGTAACCGCAAGACGGGCACTCTCCCGTGAAGCTATCGCCGCTGGGGATAAAGTCGAAATATTCGGCAATCTCAGCTGCGCTGGTCATTTCTGCACCCAATCTTCTGGTTTGACGCGGCCGGGGTAAGCCGGCAGACACTTAGCCAGTCTTCACGAAGTCTCATGGTCGGGTTTCCAACCTACTGAAGGGGCCAGCAGACGCGGACGGGGTCCCACATGGCGCCCACCCAGTGCCCGACAGTGCTCAATGGACACTGGGAAGCGCACTCGCGAAGTCCACATCGGGAGGGTCACCTTGAGCCAGTTTGGCAAAATGCGCTCGCAGCGCCGACCGGCTGGCCACATGCTCGCGACCCAGCTTCCCCGCGGGAATGCGGCGCTGTTCGAGCAGATAGAAGGCCTTCCGTCGAGGAATGCCCAGGAAGTCCGCGATAGCGTTTGCTCCGTAGAGAACATCGTCTCCAAGAGCGGTCTCTTTTGGTACATGATACATGTTATGTCTCCATGACATCTGGCAAAACAGGATCCGGTCACGAAAAATAAGGCCGCAACCGAGCGAATACCGCGGTGAGATCAATCCAAAGTCCCACCGTCCAGTCCAAGGGAACAGTTGACCTCTGCGGGTCGACCACGGAACGCACACTCGTCGGATTAGAGAGATCCAGGAGCAGGAGTACGCGCCGTTGGCCTTTGAGAGCCACCTCATAGGCTCCGGGCCCAGTATCGGGCTCCTGAAACCCGATAGTCGCCCTAGCAAGTCGCATTTGTTCTGCGCTCATGTTTCGCTCACTCATCTCCCAGAGCACCGCCCCTTCAAGCAGTGCCCAAAGGGGATATCGTCGAACCGTGCCACGCCCAGTGTGCCTGTCGATCGGATCGAGTAGCTCCTCCGAAGTCCAGTACTGAACGCGCCGCATAGCGAGGCTCCGCTGGGCCGGACTGGGTTCGCGGACCAGTCGATCCGCTATCTCACGGGCGGTCAGTGTTTGGCGTCGCATGCGAGTTAACATGATACGCATGATGTTTCATGTCAATCCACTTACATCGACGCCTCCCTCTCTTCGGGAGTTTCAAGCCGCTACGACCAAACGCACCCCACGACCAGAGAATTCCTTCAGCTCCCGCTTGATTAGATCGCCTACTCGATGGTGCTGGTTATCGTCGCCGCGTTCGGCGTGGCGATCACGTTCCACAATCTGGTAGGGGTGCCGTGATGTTCTGGCGGCAACTCAAACTCGACCTCGGCGCCCCCGACGGGGGGTCAACGAGCGGGACCGGCATATTTATTCACCGACGAAAATTGACCAGCGGAAATTAGTGCGACATAATCGGAAGCGTTCGGAATGGAGGAAAACGACCAACGGCGAAGGTGGTGGCAATGGCCTCGATACGCAAACGGACATGGAAGTCGGGCGGAGAGGATAAGGCCGCGTGGATTGCAGACTATTTCGACCAGGCCGGTAAGCGGCATATCAAGACGTTCTCGACCAAGAAGGCAGCGGACGCATGGCTGGTGTCGACGCGCAGCGAGGTTGCGCACGGGATACATACTCCCGAGAACGCCAGCATAACCGTCGCTGAAGCTGCGGAGCTTTGGTACGAGCGGGGGCAACTGGAAAACCTCGAGCGGTCGACACTCCGCTCGTATCGGGCGCACATCGACCTCCACATCAACCCGAGGGACGGTAGCGGCATTGGCGGGATCAAGCTCGCCCAGTTGTCGACGCCCGGCCTCGAGGCATTTCGCGACGTGCTGTTGAAAAGGTGCTCGCGTGCGATGGCTCGCAAAATCCTCGGCAGCCTGAAGGCGATCCTTAACGATGCGCAGCGCCGCGGGCTCGTGGCGCGCAATGCCGCAATGCCGGTAAAGGTCGATCTGAAAAAACGCGATAAGCGCAAGCTGACAGTTGGGCGGGAAATCCCCTCCAAGGAAGAGGTCCAAACCATCCTAGCGACGGCTAAAGGGCGCTGGCGCCCGTTTCTCGTCACCGCCGTCTTCACCGGAATGCGCTCTTCGGAGCTTCGCGGGCTCACCTGGGATGATGTGAATTTCGATCGGCAGGTGGTCCATGTCCGGCAGCGCGCCGACCATTGGGGCGCGATCGGTGCACCGAAATCGGCCGCTGGCGATAGAGAGATCCCGCTACCGCCACTGGCAGCAAATACCCTGCGCGAATGGAAGCTGCAGTGTCCGCGGCTCAAGGCCGAGCCGGCGCCACGGCTCTGGCTGGTATTCCCGAACGGGAACGGCAGGGTCGAAAACCACGCGAACTTTGCCAACCGCGGCTTCTATACGACGCAGCGAGCAGCGGGTATCGTCGACGCAAAGGGGAAGCCCAAATATGGGCTCCACGCCCTGAGGCACTTCTACGCCTCGTGGCTGATCGAGCAGCGGTGCTACACCGAAAAAGAACTACAATCGATGCTGGGGCATTCGTCGATCCAGATGACCTTTGACACGTACGGGCATCTGTTCCCGCCGCGCGAGGATAACAGCGCAAAGCTGGCCGCGGCGGAGCGCGCTTTGGTCGGCTGACCTGAGGGACAGGAAAATAAGTTCAGCCCACATCAAGGGGGTGCGGCTTGCGACAAGCGTGCGACACGATATACGTAACCAGTTGATATACAGATATTGTTGACGGACTCATAAGCCGAAGGTCGGCGGTTCAAATCCGCCCCCCGCTACCACTCACCGCTCAGTGAACGATGCGGGCCAGTGCCTCCGAAGCTGCGGACCGCTTGCCTTGCACGGTCACGGCGCGCCAATCTAACTCCCATCTACCGGCATACGAGGGCTGGCTCATGGCCTTGAAGGACAAAGTCGCATTCGGCATGTCGCTGCCGCACCGCTCGCCCGATCCGATCGACTTGGGCGCGGTGAAAACCGTCGCGCAGCGCGCCGAGGCGCTTGGGTTCCGCGACCTCTGGGTCACCGAGAACACGCTCAACGAAGAATCGATGTGCTTTGACCCGGTGGTGGTGCTGACCTACGCCGCCGCGGTCACGACGAAAATCCGGGTCGGGGCCTCAGTCGTCGTGCTGGCGGTGCACCATCCCGCGATGGTCGCGCATCAATGGGCGACGCTCGACTATGTCAGCGGCGGGCGGGCGATCCTCGGGGTCGGGCTCGGCCGCGACCATCATTACCGCCAGTTCGAGGTGCCGCACGACGGCAAGGTCGCGCGCTTTCGTGAAGAGGTGGCGCTGATCCGGGCGCTGTGGAGCGAGGAGAAGGTCACCTTCCACGGCCGCTTCTACAATCTCGACAACGAGGTGATGTCGCCGCGGCCGGTGCAGAAGCCGTTGCCGTTGTGGATGGGGGTCGGCCACCCCACCGCCGTGCGGCGCAGCGCCGAGCTCGCCGATGGCTGGATGGGCTCGGGCGGATCGAGCATCGCGCAATTCGGCGAGTCGGTGCCGATCCTCAAACAGGCATTAGCCGAGCGCGGCCGCGACCCGGAAAATTTCCCGATCTCGAAACGCATTTTCATGATGGTTGACGAAAACCCAGCGACCGCGCGACGGCTGCTCGACCGCTGGTTCACCGACGTCTATCACAACCCGCCCGGCACCGATTTCTCGGGTATCCACGGGACACCCGAGCAGGTGCGGGACCGGCTTGAGGAGGTTGTCGCGATGGGCGCCAACCATCTGATGCTCAACCCGGTCTCGAACTATGTCGAGCAGGTCGACGCGCTGGCCGAGGTGGTCGGGTTGAAATAGGAGGAGCGAATGCCGCCGACCGATATCGTCAAGCAGCAGGTCGCCGCGCATTGGGGCAAGCGGGCGGCGCATTTCGACGCGGATTTCGGCCACAGCATCCGCACGCCGGAAGAACGGGCGGCCTGGGACCGCGTGTTCGCGCTGGCCTTGGACGGGCGCAACAGTCTGGACGCGCTCGATATCGGCTGCGGCACGGGATTCCTCTCGCTCGAATTGGCGGCGCGCGGCCACCGCGTCACCGGCATCGACTTTGCCCCGGCAATGCTGGCGCTGGCCAAGGGAAAGGCGGTCCAGGCCGCCGCCGACATTCGTTTCGAGGAAGCCGACGCCGAGGCGCTACCGTTTCCGCCGCTGTCCTTCGACCTCGTCATCACCCGCCATGTGCTGTGGACCCTGCCGCATCCCGAGGCGGCGATCGACGAATGGACCCGCGTGCTACGGCCGGGCGGGCGGCTCGTGGTGATCGACGGACATTCGCTGGTAAAGCCGGGCGAGGAGCAGGCGGCGAGCGCCCGGCGCAGCGCCGAGTACGCGCCGATCGGCGACCGGCTGCCGTTTCTGATGGGAAAGCCGCAGGCGGACATCGAGGCGCTGTTCCGCGCCCACGAGCTTGTCGATGTCGATGGTGACCCGCTCGCCGACGTGATCTTCGCGCAGAACCAGCGCGCCGCCGTGGAAGGCGAGGAATTGCGGCCGCGCAAGCGCTACGTCGTCTGGGGCAACAAGGCCGGCGCTGCCTAGTGGCGACAATCGCGGAACTCGACGCTCTTGTCGAAGAGCGGCGCCGCACCCTTGGCGAGCCGCATCCCGACACGCTGACGGTGATGCTCGATCTGGCGGAGGCGCTATGGGCCGAGGGTCAGTTGTCGCGCGCCCGCAAGCTCGAGGAGGCAGTGGTCGCCGGCCGGCGCGCGCACTTCGGCGACGCGCATTACGACACGCTAAAAGCGCTCGGCAAATTGGCCGCCACGCTCGGCCAGCAGGGCGATCTCGCCGGGGCGAGACGGCTTCAGGAGCAAGTCACCGCCGGGATGCGCGCGCTTTATGGCGGCGAGCACCGCGAGACGCTGCGCGCGGTCAACAATCTCGCTGGCACCGTCGCGGCGACAGGCAATGTCGCCGCGGCGAGCGAATTGCTCGCCGAAACAATCGCCACGCTCACGCGCCTGTTCGGCCAGGATGATGGCGACGCGCTGATCGCGATGGGCAACCTCGCCGCGCTGCTGTGGCAGTCGGGCGAGCGCGACGACGCCTATGCGCAGCAGGAGCAGGTTACCGCTAGCCTGCGCCGGACCTTAGCTGCGGACGATCCGGCGCGGCTGCGGGCCGAGGCCGTGCTCGACCTCATGCTGCGCGGCGGTTTAGCCAGTCTCTACTGAATCGGCACGACCGTGCGGTACACGCTGCACGCGTGCGCGACGCTGCCGCAGGGCGGGCCGTAGGTCCCCAGCGAGGCGTACCGGCGCACCCAGTGATGATGATGCATCGCGGGCGCCGCCTGGTGCATTGCCGGCGGGGCCGATGATGGAGGTGGTGGCGGCGGGACAGCAACCGGGGCCGCGGGCGGCGCTACGGCAACTGGCACCGGCGGAGCAGGCGTCGGCGAGGGTGCTGGTGGCGCGGGCGGTGGTGCCAGGACGGCAACCGGCGCCGGAGCGACCGCGACTTGCGGCGTCGGTAGGGGCGCGCAACCAAATAGGCCGGCAAGCCCAAGTATCAAGCCAAACCGAGCGAGGCGTCGGCGTTCCATCGCGCTACTCCGTACAGTTCCCCGCACGGAGTATTCCACGATATGGTTAACAAAACGTGGAGTAGCGCGGAAGCCTTTGAAATTCCCGTCGTTACGGTGCTGTGCGCCACAGCGCGGCGAAATCGTCGAGCTGAGCACGCTCAACATCGGACACCGCCCAGAAATTCATCCCCTCCGCGGTCCAATGCACGACATTGTAGCCTTGGACGACGGTGTTGCTGGCGAGGTGTTGAACCGCGCCGCTCTGCGGCCAGACGAAGACGTCGATGACGTGCTTGTCGCGCTGGTAGATCAGCGCCGCGACCGGCCTGCCGTCGAGATAATCGAGCCGGCCGCCCTTCAGCGGGAACCCGTCGCTGGCGAAATCGCGCACCGGCGGCGCAAAATCGAGACGGCCGTCGAACCACGGCTTCACCGTGTGCTGATCAGTCGAGACCACGTCTTCGAGATGACCGGGCTGGAGCGCGCGGATATGGCCGGCGACGAGCTGGCCGGCGAGATCGCTTCGCTGCGGCAATACAACCAAAAGCGCGAGCGCGGCGGCGCAGGCTGCCCCGAGACCGAAGCCGCCGAGCGAGGGAAAGACCCAGCGCCAGCGGCGAGCCGGCGCCGGCCGCGGCTCGGCCTGCCGCAGCCGCGCCATGACCCGCGCCCGCACGTCCTCGGGGGTGATCTCGTAAGCCTCACCGCGCAACAATTCGCGAGCCCGCAGCAGTTCGGTCTGGGCCGCCTGGCAGATGGCGCAATCGCCGCGATGCGCTTCGAGCGCGGCGGCCTGGGCGGCATCGAGCTCACCGTCGAGCTCAGCCTGGACCAGCAGGACCTTGTCGCAGCTGGGCACCGCGTGATCCCCATTCGCGCTCACGACAGACCCTCCGCTTCGGCCGCGCGGGCGAGCAATTGCCGAGCCCGCCACAGGCGTGACATCACCGTGCCGATCGGGGTTTGCGTCGCCTCGGCGATCTCCTTGTAGGAAAATTCCTCGAACTCGCGCAGCACCAGCGTCTCGCGCAGCTCGACCGGCAGCGCCGCGACCAGCGCCCGCACCTGGCGGCACTCGCGCGAGCGCAGCAACGCCGCTTCCGGGTCGTCGCCCTCCGCTGGCGTCGCGTCATCGTCCGCGATCGGTACGGTCTGGACCCCGCGATTGAACGCCATCGATCCGTAGGCGGTGTGCCGCACGATCTGCAATAGCCAAGCCCTTGGGTTGATGCCCTTGAAGCTCGTGAAATAGGTTAGCGCCCGCACCATTGCCTCCTGCAGCACATCCTCCGCCGCCCCGGCGTCGCGCATCAGCCAACGCGCGAGGTTGTAGGCGGCGTCGAGATGCGGCAGCACCACCCGCTCAAACGAATCGTCACGCGATGAAGGGGGCAATTCTCCTCACGAGCTTGAACCGCGAGCCGATAAATGCTGCCAGCCAATGAGACCGGACCGAAGGCAATTTTATTCTGCGTCCGCTAATTTCTTTTTTCGTCACGAATAAATCGCGCGCCCTGCCGGTCTCCATCGCCGACACCTGCCAAGGGAGTGGCGACACATGAGCACACGACGCGATCTTCTAAAATGCATGGGCTGGGCCGGCGCCGGCATCGTCTGGAGCGTCGCCGGCGGCATCCCGCGCGCGATCAATCTCGGCGGCACCGCCGAGGCGGCGACGAGCGGCTTCAGCTTTGTCCAGATCAGCGACAGCCATATCGGCTTCAAGGGCGAAGTCAATCCCGATCCGGGCAGCACCTTGCAGGTCGCGCTCGACAAAATCGCCGCGCTGCCGGTGAAGCCGGCGATGATGATCCATACCGGCGACGTCACCCATTTGTCGAAGGCCGAAGAGTTCGATACCGCCGACAAGATCATCAAAGGCGCCAAGCTCGACACGCATTTCATCCCGGGCGAGCACGACGTCATCGGCGACGACGGCAAGCAATTCTTCGATCGCTTTGGCAACAAGGGCCGGACCGGGCAGGGCTGGTACAGCTGGGATCAGGGTGGCGTGCATTTCGTCGCGCTGGTCAATGTCTACGGGTTCGCGCCCGCGACCGGCGCCACGCTCGGCAAGGACCAGCTGGAATGGCTCGAGGGCGACCTCAAGGGCAAAAGCGCCAGCACGCCGATTGTCGTCCTCGCCCATATCCCGCTGTGGTCGATCTATCCGCAATGGGGCTGGGTGACCGGCGACGCGGACCAGGCCTTCACCTATCTGAAGCCGTTCGGCTCGGTCACGGTCTTGAACGGCCATATCCACCAGGTGGTGCAGAAGGTTGAGGGCAAGGTGACCTTCCAGACCGCCATGTCGACCGCGTTTCCGCAGCCGAAAGGCGGCGAGGCGCCAAACCCCGGCCCGATGAAGGTGCCGGCCGACCAATTGAAATCCGTGCTCGGCATCCGCGATATAGAAGTCGCGCCGCCGGCCGCTCCCAAGCTCTCCGACCAGACCTTGGCTTAACCGGGAGAAGACCCATGAACGCAAATAACCGGCGGGCGTTGCCGCTCGCCGCGGCGGTAATGCTCGTCTTCGGTTTTGCCGCCTACGCGGCCGAGCCGGATACGGTGACGATCAGCAATTTCGCCTTTTCGCCGGCGATCCTCAGCGTCGCGCCGGGGACCAAGGTGACTTGGACCAACAGCGATGAGGAGCCGCATACGGTAACCAGCGCCGACGCGGGAGCGACGTTCAAATCGGCCGCACTCGACACCAAGGACCAGTTCTCGTTCACCTTCGACAAGCCCGGCACCTACAAATATTTCTGTTCGGTCCACCCGCACATGGTCGGGACGATTGTCGTCAAGTGACCAGCGCCTTGAACAGCCGGCCGCCGGACATCGGGCGCGGCACGCCGGTGATGCCCGGCAGGCTCAACGGCAAAGCGCGAGCCGAGCGGATCGCGAGATAGGCGAAGGCCTGCGCCTCGAGCGCGTCCCCGTCCCAGCCAACCGCTTCCACGGGCCGCACCGGCACGCCGAGGAGCCGCGCCAGCGCCGCCATCAGCGCTGGGTTATGCCGCCCGCCGCCGGTGACGAGGAACTCGCGCATCGGTGCGGGGAAATGGACACGCCCGGTGGCGACAGCGGCGGCGGTCATCTCGGTCAGGGTCGCGGCGCCATCGGCGGCGGACAGGCCATCCGGCACAAACCCAGCGAAGGCGTCGCGGTCGAGCGATTTGGGCGGCTTGCGCGCGAAATAGGGCGCCGCGAGAAACCGCGCGACATGGCTCGCCGAGACCCGGCCGCTACGGGCGAGCGCGCCGCCGAGATCGGCCGGCTGACCGGTGTGGCGACGCACCCAATCGTCGAGCATCGCATTGCCCGGTCCGGTGTCGAAGGCAAGGATGGCCGCCGCTCTTTCGCCGATCCAGGTGACATTGCCGACGCCGCCGAGATTGAGCACCGCGACCGGTTTGGTCAGCGCCGCGGCCAGTGCGGCGTGATAGAGCGGCACCAGCGGCGCCCCCTCGCCGCCGGCGGCGACATCGGCGCTGCGGAAATCGGCGATAACGTCGCACCCGGTGAGCTGCGCCAGCAGCGCGCCATCGCCGATCTGCCAAGTACGGCGGTGTCCCGGCTGGTGCAGGATTGTGTGCCCGTGAAACCCGATTAGCTCGAAACGCGTCTGAGGATGCCGTTTGCGGAATTCGGCGACGGCCGCGGCGTGCAGCCGGGTCAGCTCCTCCTCGACCGCGGCGATCGGCCCGACCCCGCCGAGCACCCCGCGCAGCCGTTCGCGGAAATCATCCGGATACGGGATCGTCAGCGCCGGCCCAGTCTCGACATGCGCCTCGCCGTCGCCGGCAATCGCCGCGATATCGATGCCGTCGAGCGACGTGCCGCTCATCAGCCCCAGCGCTGAAATCGGTTTTGTGCTAGATGACGCAGCCATGGCGACCGCTCGTTCTCCGTTTCTCACCGCCTCTCACGAGCGCGGCTACGTCCATCAATGCACCGATCTGGCGGCGCTCGACCAGCGCCTCGCCGGCGGCCAGCCCGTTACCGCCTATATCGGCTATGACTGCACAGCCGACAGTCTGCATATCGGCAGCCTGTTGGGAATCATGCTGCTGCGGCTCTATCAGCGATCCGGGCACAAGCCGATCGTTTTGATGGGGGGCGGCACGACGCGGATCGGCGACCCGTCGGGCAAGGACGAGGCGCGCCCGCTGCTCTCCGACACCGAAATCGCCCGCAACATGGCGGGCATCCGCAGTGTCTTCGCCAAGTTCCTCAAATTTGGCGATGGGCCGACCGACGCGGTGATGGTCAATAATGCCGATTGGCTTGACGAGCTCCGTTACATCCCACTGCTGCGCGATATCGGCCGGCATTTCTCGGTCAACCGCATGCTGACGCAAGACAGCGTCAAGCTGCGGCTCGAGCGCGAGCAGCCGCTGACCTTCCTCGAGTTCAACTACACGATCCTCCAGGCCTACGATTTCGTCGAGCTGGCTCGGCGCTACGATTGCGTGCTGCAGATGGGTGGCTCCGACCAATGGGGCAACATCGTGCACGGGGTCGAGCTCGGGCGGCGGGTGGCCCAGAAATCGCTTTACGGCCTGACGACGCCACTAATGGCGACCGCCTCCGGCGCCAAAATGGGTAAAAGCATCGGCGGCGCGGTTTGGCTCAACGCCGAGCGGCTCAGCCCCTACGAGTACTGGCAATACTGGCGCGACTGCGAGGACGCCGATATCGGCCGATTTCTGAAGCTGTTTACCGAATTGCCGCTCGATGAGATCGCCCGGCTGGAAAAGCTGCGCGACGGCGAGATCAACGAGGCAAAGAAGGTGCTGGCGACTGAGGCGACGGCGCTGTGTCATGGCCGTGCCGCCGCGAGCGGTGCAGCGACAACGTCACAAGCGGTTTTTGGAACCATGACCTTTAGCAACGTTTCCCAATCCAGCGACACCGGCGGTGGCGGTCTGCCGCAAATTGCGGTCGCGCCGGACGCGCTCGCACACGGCGTGCCGGCGTTCGAATTGTTCGTGCAGGCCGGGCTCGCTGCCTCCAACGGCGAGGCGCGTCGGCTGATCAAGGGCGGTGGTGCTCGGCTCAACGATGCGGTGATCGCCAGCGAGACTCAATCTGTGTCGCTGGGTGACCTTGACGCGGCCGGCCAATTGAAGCTCAGCGCCGGCCGCAAGCGGCACGTCTTGGTGCGGCTCGGCTAGGCCGCGCGATCGCTCATTCGAAGTCGACGCTCGGCGTGAACATATAGCCGCCGCCACGCACGGTTTTGATCATCGCCGGGTTTTTCGGGTCGTCCTCGAGCTTGCGGCGCAGCCGGCCGACCTGGACGTCGATGGTGCGGTCGAACGGCCCGGCCTCGCGATGGCGCGACAGATCGAGCAGCCGGTCGCGCGACAGCACCTGGTGGGCGTGGTTGACCAGGGCCGCCAACAACTCGAACTCGCCCGTTGTCAGCCGGACATCCTCACCCGTTGGCGACAGCAGCTCTCGGCTGGAAAGATCCAGGGTCCAGTCGGCGAAACGCACGCGAGGGCGCTCACCCCCCGACTTTTCCGCGGCGCGCGAGGCGGCGCGGCGCATGACGCTGCGCACCCGGGCCAGCAGTTCGCGCAGATGAAAGGGCTTCGGCAGATAGTCGTCGGCGCCCATTTCGAGGCCGATGATGCGGTCGACCGTCTCGCCGCGGCCGGTGAGCATGATAATGCCGACATCGGAGTCGCCGCGCAGCTCGCGGGCGAGCTGCAACCCATCCTCGCCCGGCAGCATTAAATCAAGAATGACGAGATCGATCTTCGAGCGCGCCATCTCCTCGCGCAGCCCCGCGCCATCGTTCGCGGTCGACACGCGAAATCCCTCGCCCGTGAGGTACTCGCGGACAAGATCGCAAATCTCCTGCTGGTCGTCGACAACCAGTATGTGTCCGGTTTCGCTCATAAATCCACGGGTTTCGCCGGGATGCCACAAAGACATAGTGGAAGACATCAACAGTTACAATTCCTTACAAAAATGCGCTCGCTTGTCATCATGGGGTTGCGAGCCCTCGCTAGATTCTCCGGCGTTCTGATCGGCCCCGCGCCGGTCGCAACATGCGGGGTTCCCCATGACCGACCTCTGTCGGAAAATCGAAGCCGAAATTCCGCGCCTGCGGCGCTACGCGCGCGCGTTGACCCGCGATGCGGTGGCCGCCGACGATCTCGTTCAGGATTGCCTGGTCCGCGGACTGGCGAAGCAGCATTTGTGGAAGGAAGGCACGGATTTGCGGGCGTGGCTCTTCACCATCCTGCACAACCAATATGTCAATCAGATCCGCCGCGCGGTGCGTGAGGGCGCCGCAGTGACGATCAACGAGACCGAGCCGTCGCTGACCCGCGTAGCGGACCAGGGCCGCACGCTCGAATTACGTGACCTCGACCGCGGCCTCGCGCGGCTGCCGGAGGAGCAGCGCACCGTCATCCTGCTCGTTGGTCTCGAAGGCATGCGCTACGAGGCGGTTGCCGAGATCATCGGCGTCCCGGTTGGCACCGTCCGCTCGCGCCTGTCACGTGGCCGCGAGGCGCTGCGTCGGCTGATGGGCATCGTCCCCGACCGCCAGGCGGAAGCGATCATGGCGCGCTCGAATCCGCCGCGCTCGGCCGCAAGCGAGCTCTCGGTGCGCAGCACCTTCCACCCGAAGGAAGCGACTCACTCGACACACCGCGCCGCGTAGGTTTGGCCGCTTCGGGCGGCCCTATACAGGCGAACGGGAGCTGGAAATCGCCGGTTCCTGTTTTCGTTTCGCCCTGTAAAATCCCGCGATGCATCCCAGGGTCAGGCTCGAAATCGGTGACATCACGCAGCTCTCCGTCGATGCCATTGTCAATGCCGCCAACGCGTCATTGCTCGGCGGCGGCGGGGTCGACGGTGCGATCCACCGCGGTGCCGGCCCGGAGTTGCTCGCCGAGTGCCGTATGCTGGGCGGTTGCCCACCCGGCGAGGCGAAACTGACCCGCGGCTATCGGCTGGCGGCGGCGCACATCATCCACACGGTCGGCCCCGTCTGGCAGGGCGGCAACGCCGACGAGGCGGAAACCCTTGCGTCCTGCTATCGCAACTCGCTGCGGATCGCCCGCGAGACCCGGTTCGTCACCATCGCCTTTCCGGCAATTGCCACAGGAGTCTATGGCTATCCACGTGACGCGGCGGCGCGGATCGCGGTGAGCGCCGTCGCTGCTCATCTTGCGGTGCACGACCGCCCCGAAGAGGTGATCTTCGTCTGTTTTGACGAGGCGACCGAAGCCGCTTATCGCACTGCGCTTGCCGAGATCTAATTCCTCAATCGAGGCGCTTGCCGTCGAGTTCGCGTGTCACGCGCTGACGCTCGCTCTCGTCGACGCGCCGGTCCTTCTTGCTGCGGCCGAACAGCGCTCGGTTTTCGGCGGCGCCCTGCTGCGCCTCCTCGCGCTTCTTGGCCTTGCGAAACCGGTTGAGATTGACGATCGAGGTCATGCAGGTCTCCAGGCTCGACCCTATCACGAAAGCTCGCCGCGGCGCGCGCTATCGAGCACGAAGAGGCGGATCGCGCTCGACAAATTGCCGCCCCGTCCGGCGTCTATCGCCGTTAGCAGGGCGTTGACCGACAGCCCGCGCGCGACGGCGATGTCGCACAACCCGCGCCAAAACGCCGCCTCGAGCGAGACGCTGGTGGCGTGGCCGGCGATGCGCACCGAGCGTTTGACGATCGCCGCGTCGCTCACTGGGTCGTCAACCATAAGTTTACTTAAGATCACTTGAATGAGCCACGGCAATCCGTAAAGATCGACAGTCGAAACGGGGAGTTCTGACGGGTTACGCGCATTCGTTGGCAACAATCGCAATCATTGTTGCCCGATGCGACCAATAATGTCATTGATCGGCAAGACGATTTTGGGGGCGCCCCTGCGCCGGGCTGAAATCGAGGCGGGTCGGCAACTTTGGGTTCATGGTCACGATGATTGGCAAGATGTTCGGCCTGCTATCGGCGGACATGGCGATAGACCTCGGCACGGCGAACACGCTCGTCTATGTGAAGGGGCGCGGCATCGTCCTCAACGAACCCTCGGTCGTCGCCATCGCTCAGGTCAAAGGCAGGAGGCAAGTCCTCGCCGTCGGCGAGGAAGCCAAGCAGATGCTCGGCCGCACTCCCGGCAACATCCAGGCGATCCGGCCGCTGCGCGACGGCGTCATCGCTGATTTCGAAGTTGCGGAAGAGATGATCAAGCACTTCATCCGCAAAGTGCATAACCGGCGCGGCTTCGCCAGCCCGCAAATCATTATTTGCGTGCCGTCGGGATCGACCGCGGTCGAGCGCCGCGCAATCCAAGAATCGGCCGAAAGCGCCGGCGCACGTCGGGTTTTCTTGATCGAGGAGCCGATGGCGGCGGCGATCGGCGCGGGGCTCCCGGTGACCGAACCGACCGGCTCGATGGTCGTCGATATCGGCGGCGGCACCACTGAGGTTGCGGTGCTGTCTCTCGGTGGCATTGTTTATTGCCGTTCGGTGCGCGTTGCCGGAGACAAGATGGACGAGGCGATCATCGCCTATATCCGCCGCAACCATAATCTCCTGGTGGGCGAGAGCAGCGCTGAGCGGATCAAGAAGGATATCGGTTCGGCCTGCATGCCGGAGGACGGCGAAGGCCGAGTGATGGAGATCAAGGGGCGCGACCTGATGAACGGCGTCCCCAAGGAGATCATCATCAGCGAGCGGCAAATCTCGGAGAGCCTCGCTGAACCGGTCGGCTCAATCGTCGAGGCGGTCAAGGTTGCGCTCGAGCATACCGCCCCGGAGCTTGCCGCCGACATCGTCGACAAGGGCATCGTCCTCACCGGCGGCGGCGCGCTGTTGGGGAATCTCGACTTCGTTTTACGCCACGCGACCGGGCTGCCGGTATCGATCGCGGATGACCCGCTGACCTGCGTCGCGCTCGGTACGGGACGTGCACTGGAAGAGATGAAGACGCTAAAAAACCTGTTGATCAACATGTGGTGACGGTCTTTTATCGGCTCGCCTCCGCGAGCGGTGATGGACAGGGGACTCATGCTAGCGAGAGCTGCGATACAGCCTGTAGAGGCTTGTATCGGTGCCATAATGGCTGAGGGGACACCGTGAACTGGCTATCGCCGCAGGCGCGGGCGGCGATCCAGCGCACGATGCTGCCGATCCTCGTGCTGCTATCGGCTGCGGTCGTCGTGCTCGGCAAGGCCGATCAGCTGCTCTTCGACTCGATGCGTACTGCGGTGACCGACGCGGTCGCGCCGATCCTCGACGCGTTTTCGCGACCGCTCGCCGCCGCCGGTAGCGTGATCGATAACGTCCAGATGCTGGTGAACACGTACCAGGAGAATGCGCGGCTCGAAACCGAGAATGCCCGTTTGCTGCAATGGCAACAGACGGCGCTCAACCTGTCCGCCGACAACCAGAAGCTGCGCAGCTTGTTGAAGGCGGTGCCGGAGAACTCCGTCTCCTACGTCACCGCACGGGTTATCGCCAATTCGGGCGGCGCCTATGTGCGTACCGTCCTCATCGATGCCGGCGCCGAAGACCGTGTCGCCCGCGGCCAGGCGGCGATCACCGGCGAAGGGTTGGTCGGGCGGCTAACCGAGGTCGGTAATCGCGCCGCCCGGGTGCTGCTGATCACCGACCTCAACTCGCGCATCCCAGTGACGATCGAAAACTCGCATGTCAATGCGGTCCTGGCCGGCGACAATTCCGAGCGGCCACGCCTCCTCTATTTGCCCTCGCCCGATGCGGTGAAGATCGGCGACCGAGTCGTCACCTCGGGCGAGGGCGGGATTTTCCCGCCCGGTCTGCCGGTCGGCGTGGTCAGTGCCATTGACGCGGGCGGCCCGCGGATCGAGCCCTACGTCGAATTGTCCCAGGTCGGATACCTCCTGGTCGTCGATTACGGCCTGTCGCGATCGCTGCCCCAGCCGGTGCCGGTGACGGCCAAGACAAGCAAACGCAAGGCCCCTGCCGAGGACGATGCGGCAACCCGCTGACGGCTAGAGCATGATCTAATGGCGCTCAAGGTCTTCAGCATACCGGCGCTGCCGCGGGTCAATAACAGCGCGGGCCGTATCTTACCGGTGGCGACGACCCTGTTCGCCGCGCTGATTTCCGTGCTGCCGATCCACATCCCGGGCTATGCTGCGCTGACCCCGGTCTTCACGCTGATGGCGGCGTACCATTGGACGATCTATCGCCCCGATCTGCTACCGCCGCTGGCCTTGTTTGCCATCGGGCTGACCGAAGATCTCTTGGCCGGCTCGCCGATCGGGATCAATGCCTTGCTATTGCTGCTATCACGCAGCGCCGTGCTCGGTTACCGGCGCTATTTCGTCAACCGCACTTTTCCCTTCGTTTGGACCGGCTTCACCCTGCTGACGGTCGTGGCCCTATTTGGATTGTGGGCCGTGCATTGCATCCTCGACCTCGGCCTCTTCGACTTCCGCAACACCGTCATCCGCGCTGCATTGACCATCGCCATCTTCCCGTTAGCCAGCTTCCTGCTTGGCCGCGCCCAACGCGCGGTGATGGGTACCGGCTGACCGCCGGGTTCTAGGCATGCCGCGCGAGACGCCACGGCAAAAGCTCCTGACGCGACGGGCGGCGATTCTCGCCGGCGGACAAGTGGCGCTGATCGCCACCCTCACCGGGCGGCTCTATCAGCTCCAAGTCTTCGAGCGTGACCGCTATCGCGTCATGGCCGACGAGAACCGCATCAACCTGCGGCTTTTGGTGCCGCCGCGCGGGCGCATCGTCGATCGCTTCGGCATCGCGCTCGCCGACAACCGCCAGAACTACCGGGTCGTCATCGTCCCCGAACAAACCTCCGATATCAACGCCACGCTGGACGCGATCGCCACGCTGATCGATGTCGGCGATGCGGACCGCAAACGCGCGCTGCGCGACGCCAAGCGCAAGCACGCCTTTGTCCCGGTCGTGGTGCGCAGCAACCTGACTTGGGACGAGATGGCGCGCATCGAGGTGGCAACCCCTGAACTGCCCGGCGTGTCGATCGACCGCGGCCTGATCCGCTTCTATCCTTACGGGCCGACTGCGGCGCATGTTCTGGGCTATGTCGCCGCCGTGTCGGAGAAGGAGCTCACCGGCGACCCGCTTCTGGAGCTCCCCGATTTTCGCATCGGCAAGGCGGGCATTGAGAAATCGCAAGATCTGGTGTTGCGCGGCGGCGCCGGCAGCAGCCAGATCGAGGTTAACGCCTATGGCCGCGTGGTGCGGGAGATCGCCCGTAACGACGGACAACCCGGCCAGGATGTCGTGCTCGCGCTCGATGCGGGGATGCAAGATTTCGTCACCAAACGCTGCAGTGCCGAGCAGAGTGTTGCCTGCGTGCTGCTCGACGCGGTCACCGGCGATATTCTCGCCTTAGTGTCGAGCCCCAGCTACGACCCCATGCTGTTCTCGGCCGGGCTGACGCAAGCGATGTGGCAGGACCTATCGACCGACCCGCGCAATCCGCTGTCCGACAAGGCGATCGGCGGCCTTTACCCACCCGGGTCGACCTTCAAGCCAATGGTAGCGCTGGCTGCGCTCGAAAGCGGCGCGATCACCCCGGATATGGCGGTCACCTGCCCCGGCTATCTTGAGCTCGGCGACGCGACGTTTCATTGCTGGCAAAAGGCCGGCCACGGCACGCTGCACCTGCACGATGCAATCAAAAAATCCTGCGACGTGTACTTCTACGAAACCGCGCGCCGCACCGGTATCGACCACATCGCGGCAATGGCTCACCGCTTCGGCTTTGGCGACCCGCTCGGTCTCGACATACCGGGCGAGCGGGCCGGGTTGATCCCCGACCGCGACTGGAAGCTGGCAACCACCGGCGTCCCCTGGCAGCAAGGCGAGACGCTGATCTCGGGTATCGGCCAGGGTTCGGTGCTTGCCACCCCACTCCAGATGGCGACGATGGCCGCTCGCCTTGTTACCGGCCGGGCAATCGTGCCGCATCTCATGCGTCAGCAGGGAGTGCTGCCGCCGGGTGGCGATCGGAAGATCGCTGCGTTCCCGGGATTGGGTGTGAGCCCGCGCGCGCTGGCGCTGGTGATTGATGGCATGACCGCGGTCGTCAACGAGGAGGGCGGAACCGCCTATGCCGCGCGCATCAAGGATGCCAGCTTCGCCATGGGCGGAAAATCGGGCACCTCGCAAGTGCGGCGCATCAGCCAGTACGAGCGCGATCACGGCCTACGCAAGGAAGACGAGATCCCGTGGAAGGAGCGCGATCACGCGCTGTTTGTCGCGTTCGCGCCGGTCGGCGCGCCGCGCTATGTCTGCGCGGTGGTAGTCGAGCATGGTGGCATCGAGGCCGGCGGCGGCTCGGCAGTCGCGGCGCCGATCGCGCGCGATGTCCTGCTCGAAGTACAAAGGCGCGACCCCGCCCGCCGCGTACCGCAGCCCGACGCGATCGCCCAAGTAGCCCCACCGGTGCCGCCGCCGCTGCCACAGCCCGCTCCCGCTCCCCGCGCGCCACGCGGATAGGACACGATGGTCAGCTTCTCCTCCGATATCGGCCGCCACGAGCTCAGCCTCGCCGACAAGGTGCGCGGCTTGCAGTGGGGCCTGATCCTGTTGATCTGCGTGATCTCCAGCATCGGTTTCGCGATGCTGTATTCGGCGGCGAACGGCAATCTGCAACCGTGGGCCTCAAAGCAGCTGGTGCGGTTCGCGATTGCCTTCATTCCGATGATCGCCGCGGCGCTGATCGATATCCGCCACTGGTTCCGCGTCTCGTATTGGCTCTACGCGATTGCGCTAGCACTGATCGTCGCGGTCGATCTGCGCGGCGTCATCGGCATGGGCGCGCAGCGCTGGATCGATCTCGGGTTCATCCAGCTGCAGCCCTCCGAGCTGATGAAGATCGCCTTGATCTTGGCGCTGGCGCGCTACTTCCACTCCCTGCCGAGCGAGACCAGCCCGCGGCTTCTCGATCTTATCGCGCCATCGTTCCTTATCGTCGTGCCGGTATTGCTGGTGCTGAAGCAGCCCGATCTCGGCACGGCGATGATGCTGCTCGCCGCCGGGGCCATCGTGTTCTTCCTTGCCGGCGTGCGATTATGGATGTTCGGCGCGGCGATCGCAGCCATTGCCGGGGCGGCGCCGCTGATCTGGTCGATGCTACGCGACTATCAGAAGGCCCGGCTCTACACCTTTCTCTCGCCGGATACCGACCCACTCGGCGCCGGCTATCACATCATGCAGTCGAAGATCGCCCTTGGTTCGGGCGGCATGTTCGGCAAGGGGTTTCTGCTCGGCACTCAGACGCATCTGAGTTTCCTGCCGGAAAAGCAGACCGACTTCATCTTCACGATGATCGCTGAGGAATTCGGCCTCGTCGGTGGGCTGTGCCTGCTGGCGCTCTATGCCATGGTCATTGCCTATGGTTTTGTCATAGCGCTGCGTAGCCGTAACCATTTCGGGCGATTGCTCGGCCTTGGGCTGGCCACCAATTTCTTTCTGTATGTGTTCATCAATACTGCCATGGTGATCGGCCTCATTCCGGTGGTCGGGGTCCCGCTGCCGCTGATTTCCTATGGCGGAACCGCGATGGTCACCGTGATGTTCGGCTTCGGGCTGCTGATGAATGTCGGTATCCACCGCGACGTGCGCGTCAGCCGGCTCGGCGAAAGCCAGATGGCCTGAGGCGTCAAGGAGCAAGAATGGCCGACAAGGACGCCGAAAGTAACGCGCCGGAGAGCGGCAAGCACCTGCATGTGACGGTACTCCTCGTCGCCTCGCGCCGCGCGCTCGACATGGCGTTGAACGAGCTCGGCTTCCTCGAAGACGACGACCGCATCATCGAGCATGACGGGCGGCTGGCCTTTCTGACCTGCACGCACGAGAGCGATTGCGACGATCTGTTTGCGCTCATCAGCGAATTGTCGGCGCGCGGCGAGAGCTGGGAATTGCAATCGCGCATCGATACCGAGGCCGGGCGCGCAATATACCAGAGCCTGGCACGTCACCGGCCGGTCGAGGCGATCGACGCGGCGGTAGAGGAGGAAGCGGAGCCGGAAACAGGCGAGGCGGCGGCCCACAATGTCGAGACCGCCGAGGGGGTGCAAGAGCTGAAGCGCGTGCTGCGCCGGGTCGAGCCAGCCGACGCCTTCGCTACCATCCGTCCCGATCGCGACGGCCGGGCCACCGCGCGCATCCTGCGCCGCGGCTCGCGCCGCCTGCTGGCGGCGGCGACCGCGTCTGACGAGGCGACGCTGCGCGGCGTGATCCGCGAAATTCTGCCCAATGTCATGCTCGACGTCGCGATGAAGCCGCCGGGCGGATAAGGGTTTGTCGCACCGTCTGATCGGACTTGCCGGGATCACGCCGGTGGCGCAAAACTTGCCGCGCAAGACCCACCAAGAGTCATCACGCCGGATTTGAACAGGGAGATCCGCACCATGCTGTCGCGCCGATCGCTGATCATCCAATTACCCGCCGCCGCGCTTGTCGGCTCGTATGCCGTGCGCGCCTTCGCCGCCGACAAGGAGGTGACGGTGGGCATCAACCTGCCGCTGACCGGAGCGGATGCGCAGGCCGCGTTGAAGATCAAGCAGGGCGCTCAGATGGCGTTCGACGAAGCCAACGCCGCCGGCGGCGTCGCCGGCTACAAGATCAACATCCTGGTGCTCGATGACGGCACCGCGACCGCCGGCCAGTACGACCCGGCCCAGGCGGCGACCAACGCCCGCAAGATGGTGTCCGACCCGAGCGTCGTCGCCGCGGTCGGCCCGCAAATGAGCGGCTCGGGCAAGGCGATGTCGCCGATTCTGAGTCAGGGCGACTTAGCGATCATCACGCCGAGCTCAACCAATCCCGACATCACCAACCCAAAGATGGCGGCGCAATATCGGCCAGCGGGAAAGGCGATCTATTTCCGCACCGTCACGACCGACGCCTATCAGGGCCCGAATATGGCGAATTTCTATGCCGATACGCTCAAGGCTAAAGCCATATACGTGCTCGACGACAGCGGCGCCTACGGGGTCGGCATCGCCGACACGTTCCAAGCGCAGGCCGAGAAGCGGGGCATCAAGATTTTGGGCCGCGACCAGCTCAACCCAAAAGAGGCGGACTACACGACGATCCTGACCAAGATGAAGCCGCTCGACCCGGACTCGATTTACTACGGCGGCGTCGCCCAGGCCGGAGTGAAGCTGGCGAAGCAGTCCTACGACATCCTGCCGAACATCATCAAAGGCGGCGGCGACGGGATGCACAGCACCGACCTGTTGAGCGGCGCCGGCTTCCCGGCGGCGGAGGGCTGGTATTGCACCATCGCGGCACCGCACGTGCTCGACCAGCCCGAGGTCGCCGATTGGGCCAAGCGCTTCCAGGACAAGTTCGGCGGGCCGCCCGAGGATTACTCGATCACCGCCTACGACGCGGGGCTCGTCATTATCGACGCGATCAAGCGCGTTGCCGCGTCGGGCAAGGAGGTCAATCGCGACAACGTGCGCGACGCGATCCAGTCCGCCAAGGTCAAGACCCTGCAAGGCGAGGTCAGCTTCGACGAAAACGGCGACATCACCAATCGCATCGTCAGCGTCTTCAAGATCACCAAGGACGACAAGTACCCGCTCAACGACACGATCCATCAATACAAATATGTTGGCGTCGCCCCGGCAGCTTCGTGATCGCACGCGCAGCAATCATTGCGAAGAGCCGTCGGGCGACGTGGCAATCTCGGGGATGCGAGCCTTTCCCGGCCCCGAGATTGCTTCGCTTCGATCGCAATGACGATTAGGGCATGACCACCGGGGCCCTCTACCTCCAGCAGATCATCAACGGGCTCAGCCTCGGCGCGATGTACGCGCTGCTGGCGCTCGGCTTCACCCTCGTCTACGGCATCCTCGAGCTGATCAATTTCGCTCATTTCAACGTGTTCATGGTCAGCTCGTTCATCGCCATGTGGGCGCTCGAGCTGCTGGGTATATCGGGTCAAGGCGTGATCCTGACCGGGTTCGCCCTGGTCGGCGCGCTCGCCTTCGCCTTTGTCGTCACCATGGTGGCAGCGGGCTGTCTTGGAGTCGCCATCGAGCGCCTGGCGTTGCGGCCGATGCGGGCGGCGCGCGGCACCGCGGCGATGATCACGACGATCGGCGTCTCCTACATCCTGTTCAACGCGATCCTGCTCACCGTTGGCGCCGAGTCGAAGAATTTTCCGAACCCGATGCCGAGCGTGAGCTGGCAAGTCGGCGGCGCGACCTTGCGCTTGCGCGAGGTGCTGATCTGGTCCGTCGCGCTTGTGCTGATGGGTGGGCTGCACCTCTTCGTCAACCGCACCCGGCTCGGCAAGGCGATGCGGGCCACGGCTCAGGATGCCGAGGCGGCGCGGATGATGGGGATCGATGTCGATCGCGTCATCATCACCGCCTTCTTTCTCGGCTCGGCGCTGGCCGGCGCGGCGGCGCTGATCTTTGGTCTTTATTACAACTACACCAGCTTCATCATCGGTTATAGCGCCGGGCTCAGGGCGTTCACCGCCGCGGTCCTGGGCGGGATCGGCAGCGTCACCGGGGCGATGCTCGGCGGCATCATCATCGGCCTCGTCGAGTCGCTCGGCGGCCAAGTTTTCGCGGTGCGCTGGACCGACGTCATCATCTTCTCGATCCTGGTGCTGGTGCTTGTCTTCGCACCGACCGGCCTGTTGGGGCGCGCGGCCCCGACAAAATCGTAAAGTATGGCCGAAACCGCCCGCGGTATGCTCGGCGCGTCTTGCGCCTGGTTGCGCGCTGCCTCGCCGGTGGCACGGATAGCGCCGCGACTACGCCCGCGCATCGGCGTCGCGCTGGTGACGATCGGGGCGCTGCTGTTTCCGGTCATCAGCCGCAACGACGCCAACATCGACTCGGCGGCGAACGCGCTCGCCTTCGCCGCGCTGGCGCTCGGCCTCAATATCGTCGTCGGCTTCGCCGGGTTGTTGGACCTCGGCTACGCCGCGTTCTTCGCGATTGGCGCTTACACGTACGGCGCCTTCGCCTCGTACCAGATCGAGCCGGCCTGGAGCGGTTTTTGGGAGCCGTTCCAGTGGCTCGGTCTCGTTGCCCATACCGGCGACGTCGTCCATTTCACCGTGTCGTTCTGGCTGATGCTGCCGATTTCGGCGGCGGTGGCCGCTTTCTTCGGCGTGTTGTTTGGTGCGCCGACCCTGCGGCTCAAGGGCGATTATCTGGCGATCGTGACCCTCGGCTTTGGCGAGATCGTGCCGATCGTCGCGCGCAACACGCCGAGCGTCACCAATGGCGCGATGGGGCTGAACGGGGTCGCCGCGCCGCAGCTATTCGGCTGGAGCTTCGGTATCGACGCCACCCCCTATTACTATGTCGGGGTGGCGCTGGTCGCATTGCTGATCTTTACCAGCACGCGCCTCAAATCCTCGCGTATCGGGCGGGCCTGGATGGCGATCCGCGAGGACGAGATCGCCGCCGCGGCGATGGGCATCAACCGGGTTAAGTTCAAGCTCCTGGCGTTCGCCATCGGTGCGGCGTTCGCCGGCGCCACCGGCACTTACTTCGTCGCCAAATTGCAGACCGCGACCCCCGAGATGTTCATGTTCCCGGTGTCGGTGATGATCTTGGTGATGATCGTCTTCGGCGGCATCGGCAGCGTGTGGGGCGTGGTGCTTGGGGCGATGATCCTCCAAATCCTGCAATCGTGGTTCCTCGAGGACCTCTCGCAATGGCTGCACTGGCTCGGCCGGCTCATTCATGTCGGCTGGCTGCAGCAGGTCGAGCTGTCGTCGTCGATCGAAATGATCTTCGGCGTCATCCTGGTGACGATGATGCTCTATCGGCGCCAGGGCCTCATTCCAGCGACGCGGCCCGTGCAGGCTCTGAGCATGACCGAGCAGACCGCCCATGTCGGGAGCGGCGGGAGTTCGCACAATTTCGACCGGCTGACGGGCCTGGGCGCCCTCGACCGCGAGGCCGAAGGCCCGTTGCTCGCGGTCACCGACATGACCGTGCGGTTCGGTGGGCTCGTTGCGCTGCGCTCGGTCGAATTGACCGTGCCGTCGCATTCGGTGGTCGCGGTGATCGGACCCAACGGCTCGGGCAAATCGACCTTGTTCAACGCCATCACCGGCCTGGTGACACCCGAGTCCGGCGAGGTCCGCTTCGCCGGCGAGTCGATCGCGCGGTTGCCGCCCCATCGGGTCCTTGACCGCGGCATGGCGCGCACCTTCCAGAACCTCCGCCTGTTCCCCGGCCTGACCGTGCTCGAAAACGTGATGATCGGCCGTCATGCGCGGCTCTCGACCGGCGCGGTCGGCGCCTTGCTGCGACTACCCGGCTCGCAGCGGGAGGAAGAGGAGGCGCGCGAGCATTGCCGCGAAATTCTCGCGATTTTCGGCAACCGGCTCATTCCTCGCGCCGACCATGTCGTCTCGAGCCTCAGCTACGCCAATCGCCGCCGCGTCGAGATCGCGCGCGCGCTCGCCTCCAGCCCGAAACTGCTGCTGCTCGACGAGCCGACCGCGGGGATGAATCCGGCCGAAACGCAGGAGCTCGCCAGCCAGATCAAGGGCCTCAATCAACTCGGGCTGGCGATCGTCCTGATCGAGCACAAGCTCGATGTCGTCGTCCGCCTCGCCGACAAGGTCGTCGTGCTCGACCACGGCGAGAAGATCGCCGAGGGCACGCCCGACGCGGTGCGCCGCGACGAAGAGGTGATGCGCGCCTATCTAGGCCGGAGCGCGGCGATTGCCTGAGCTCCTTACCTTTCGCGCGGTCGATACCTATTACGGCGACCTGCATGTGCTGAAATCGGTCGATTACCGCATCGATTCCGGCGAGATCGTCTGCCTGCTGGGCGGCAATGCTTCCGGCAAATCGACGACGATGAAGGCGATCATGGGCGTCGTCGTGCCGGCGCGCGGCGAGATCCTGTTCGAAAACAGCTCGCTCGCCGGGGTCAGCGTCGCCGAGCGGGTGCGGCGCGGCATAGCCCCGGTGCTCGAGGCGCGGCGCCTCTTCCCGCGCATGACGGTCTACGAAAATCTCGAAATGGGCGCCTATACCCGCGCCCGCGGCCCCGATTTCGACGAGGATCTGGCGCGCGTGTTCACGCTATTCCCGCGCGTCAAGGAGCGGCTGAAACAGCTCGCCGGCACCTTGTCGGGCGGCGAGCAGCAGATGGTCGCGATCGGCCGGGCCTTGATGGCGCGGCCCAAGCTCCTCTGCATGGATGAGCCGTCGATGGGCCTGTCGCCGGCTTTTGTCGAGCAGGTGTTCGACATCATCCAGACGATCAACAAACAGGGCACGACGATCTTTATGGTCGAGCAGAACGCCAACATGGCGCTCCAGATCGCCCACCGCGCCTATGTGCTGCAGACCGGCCAAGTGGTGCTCAGCGGACCCGCCGCCGAATTACGCCAGAACCCGATGATCCGCGAGGCCTATCTCGGCGAGATGAAGGTGAGTTAGGCGCGATCCGTCGCGCCTAACTGATCCCCGGGCTCGACCCGGGGATATCGTAAAGCCCGCGTGGTTGAAGCATGCGTCCCGGCGTTCCCGGAGGGAGTCCGGGCTAAAGCTCCGCGCGCCTCAGGCGCAGCGCGTTGCCAACGACCAGAACCGAACTCGCGCTCATCGCCGCGCTGGCGATCATCGGGCTGAGCAGGATGCCGGTTAGCGGATAAAGAACGCCGGCCGCAATCGGCACGGCCAGAGCATTGAATAGGAATGCAAACACCAGGTTCTGCCGGATATTGCGCAACGTCGCGCGGCTGAGGTGCCTGGCTCGGACGATGCCATAGAGATCGCCTTTGACCAGCGTTATCGCGGCGCTTTCGATGGCGACGTCGCTGCCGGTGCCCATGGCGATGCCCACTTCCGCCTGCGCCAGCGCCGGAGCATCGTTGATGCCGTCGCCGGCCATCGCGACATTACGCCCTTCGCGCTGCAACCTGGCGACGGCTTCGGCCTTTTCGTCGGGCAGCACCTCAGCGATGACCGCGTCGATGCCCAGCCGGTTGCCGACCGCGGTGGCGGTCTGCCGGCTGTCGCCGGTGAGCATGACAATGCGGAGGCCGTCGGCGCGCAGCGCGGCGAGAGCTTCGGCGGCGCCAGGCTTGACCGGGTCGGCGACCGCGACGAGACCAACTGCCTGACCATCGACAGCAACCAGCATGACCCCCTCGCCCTGCTGCCGGCGCCGCTCGGCCTCGCCGGCAAGCCGTGTGGCATCGATGCCAAGCGACGCGAAAAGCGCGTCATTGCCGATTGCCACGTTGCGGCCACCGACCGTGGCCAGGACACCCTTGCCGGGCTCAGCGCGGAACTCATCCGCTCGCGGCAGCGCAAGACCGCGCTCCGAGGCTCCCATAACGATCGCCGCCGCCAGCGGATGCTCGCTGCCGCGCTCGACGGCGGCAGCAAGCCGCAAGATTTCGTCCTCCGCGACCGTCCCCGTCGAAACCACCGCAACGAGGCGCGGCTTGCCAAGGGTCAAGGTGCCCGTCTTGTCGATGACCAGCGTATCGACCCGGCTCATCAGCTCGATCGCCTCGGCATCGCGAACCAGCACCCCGGCCCGCGCGCCGCGGCCGGTGCCGACCATGATCGACATCGGCGTCGCCAGACCAAGTGCGCAGGGGCAGGCGATGAGCAGCACCGAGATCGCGGCGATGAGGCCGAACCCCATCGCCGGCGGCGGGCCGAACACTGACCAGGCGACAAAGGCGACAACCGCCACCGCCAGCACCGCCGGCACGAACCACCCTGCCACTTTATCGGCAAGGCGCTGGATCGGCGCGCGCGAGCGCTGCGCCGCGGCGACTAGCGCAACGATGCGCGCCAGCACCGTGTCTGCGCCAACCCGCTCGGCCCGCATCACGAGACCGCCCGACTGGTTGAGCGTCGCGCCCGTCACGCGGTCGCCGATGTGCTTCTCGACCGGTAGCGGTTCGCCGGTCAACATCGATTCGTCGACCGTGCTAGCGCCCTCGGCGATGACGCCATCGACGGGAATTTTTTCCCCCGGCCGCACACGCAGCCGGTCGCCGGGGACGATGGCCTCGAGCTCGATATCGGCCTCGCTGCCGTCGTCGCGGACGATCCGCGCCTCCCGCGGAGCGAGGTCCAAAAGCGCGCGGATTGCACCGCCGGTCGCCGCCCGGGCTCGCAATTCGAGCACTTGCCCGAGCAGCACGAGCGTAATGATGACCGCGGCCGCCTCGAAATAGAGCGGCACGCTGCCGTCCATGGTGTGGAACGGCGCTGGGAAAATGCCGGGCGCTACCGCGCCAACCAGGCTGTAGCCATAGGCGACGCCGGTGCCGAGCGCGATCAGGCTGAACATGTTGAGCCGGCGGTTTTTCAGCGATTGCCAGCCGCGCCGGAAAAACGGCGCACCGCCCCACGCCACCACCGGCGTCGCTAGAGCGAGCTGCACCCAGACCACGCCCGGGAAGGTGAGATCAGCCATGCCGATGACGAGGAGCGGCAACGCCAGCGCGGCACCGAGCCACAGCCGGTGCTGCATCTCGTGCAGCTCGGGATCGGCGGCGTCGCTCGCGCTCGGAACCATCGGCTCGAGCGCCATGCCGCAAATCGGACAGCTCCCCGGCTTATCCTGGACGATCTCCGGGTGCATCGGGCAGGTCCACTGGCCGGCGCCGGTCTGGGTCTCGGGCTGGCGTGTGAGAAAACGGGCGGGGTCAGCGACAAACCGCTCGTTGCAGTGCGTCCCGCAAAAGAAATAGCGGTGCCCGGCATGGTCGGCGTGATAGCGCGCCGCCGCCGGGTCGACGGTCATCCCGCAGACCGGGTCAATCGCGCCCACATCGGCAACGCCGTGACCGTGGCTGACGTGATCTTCGGTCGCGGCAGTCACGGCGGCGGTTCTCGATCCGGCGGAATGCCGGCAGTACCCTAAGGTAAGTGCGATTTACGTGGAATCCAGTTGGAAACGGCGGCGCGAAAAAACCGCCGCCATCCCCAAGGTTTGTCTTAAGGACCACGTGGATGGCCGGGACAAGCCCGGCCATGACGGAGAAGGTTTAGGCTACCAGCCGCCGCTCGATCGCCGCGGCCTTGATCGCCTTTTGCAGCTTCTCGAAGGCGCGCACCTCGATCTGGCGCACCCGCTCGCGCGAGATGCCGTACTGTTGCGACAAATCCTCGAGGGTCGTCGGGTTGTCGCGTAGCCGGCGCTCACCGAGGATGTGACGCTCGCGGTCGTTGAGATGCGTCATCGCCTTTTCGAGGAGGTCGCGGCGCAACCCCAGCTCCTGGCGCTCGCCGAGCTTCACTTCCTGGCTATCTGTCTCGTCGACCAGCCAATCCTGCCACTCGCCTTCGCTGTCGCTTCTAAGCGGCGCGTTCAACGAATGGTCGGGGCTGGCGAGCCGCCGGTTCATGCTGATGACATCGGCCTCTGGCACATCGAGTTCGGTCGCGATCTTCTTCAAATTCTCCGGCGACAGATCGCCATCCTCGACCGCCTGAAGCTGGCCTTTGAGCTTGCGCAGGTTGAAGAACAGCTTCTTCTGCGCCGCGGTGGTGCCCATCTTTACCAGCGACCACGAGTGCAGGATGTATTCTTGGATCGCCGCGCGGATCCACCACATCGCATAGGTCGCGAGGCGGAAGCCGCGGTCAGGATCGAAACGCTTGACGGCCTGCATCATGCCGACATTGCCCTCCGAGATCAGCTCGGAGAGCGGCAAGCCATAGCCGCGGTACCCCATCGCGATCTTGGCGACGAGGCGCAAATGGCTGGTCACGAGGCGGTGGGCCGCCTCGGGGTCTTCACGCTCCTTCCAGCGCTTGGCGAGCATGAATTCTTCTTCCGGCTCGAGCATCGGGAATTTGCGGATCTCCTGGAGATACCGCGTCAGGCTCCCCTCGCCGGAAAGCGACGGTACAGAAGCACTTGGCATCGACGAATTTTTCCTCTTTTTGCTGCAACATCGAGAACGCGCAACCCGGTGCAGCGTTCCCATACCCTACTAAAATAGTCAGCTTTCGTCCAGTTTAAAGTCGCTCTAAATTGGTTATCAGCTCTGCCATGTCGTCGGGCAGCTTGCTGTCGAAGGCGAGCGCCTCGCCGCTCGCCGGATGGACAAAGCCGAGATGACGGGCATGCAACGCCTGGCGTGGAAAGGCGGCAATCGCGCGGGAGCGCGTCCGGCCGGCGCGTCCGCCATAGACCGGATCGCCGATCAGCGGATGGCCGCGATGCGCCAGATGCACCCGAATCTGATGGGTCCGCCCGGTCAAGAGGCGGCACTCGACCAGCGCCGCCACATCGCCAAAGGTGCGCTCGACGCGGTAACGGGTCACCGCCGGCTTGCCGCGCCCCTCCGCGACCACCGCCATCTTCTTACGATTGCTCACGCTGCGCCCAATATTGCCGGCGATCTCGCCGGAGGCCGGCATTGGCACGCCCCAGACGATGGCGGCATAGGCGCGCGAGATGCGGCGCGCGGCGAAGTCGCGCGATAGTGAGCGATGCGCCAATTCGGTCTTGGCGACGACGATGAGCCCGCTTGTGTCCTTGTCGATGCGGTGCACGATCCCTGGCCGGCGCACGCCGCCGATCCCAACAAGGCTCTCGCCGCAATGGGCGATAAGCGCATTGACCAGGGTGCCGTCGGGATTGCCCGGCGCCGGATGGACCACCAAGCCGGCGGGCTTGTCGATGACGATGAGATGTGCATCCTCGAAACAAATGTTGAGGGGGATCGCCTGCGCTTGCGGCGTTGCATCCTCAGCTTCGGGGAGAATTACGACAAAAGTTTGGCCTTGCTTCACCTTGCGCGCGGGATCGCGGATCACGTTTTCGCTACCGCCCTTGGCATCGCTTACACAACCGGAAAGGATCAGCTGCTTGAGACGCGAGCGCGACAGCTCGGGCAAACGCGCTTGCAAAGCGCGATCGAGGCGCAGGCCGGTGACGCCGGCGTCGAGGGTCAGTGTGATCGCACCCTCCGTCATTGCGGCGTGCCGAGCGGGTAAATGCGTGGGCTGAAAATCCTCGTCGTCGTCATGGGGGTGATGCTGGTCGTCGGTGTCGCCGGCCTCGTCATCGCCGTCGCGACACGGTTGGCGCATCGCGCACCGGCGCCGGCCGCGGCGTTTTCCGCGCCGCCTATCATGCTGCCGCACGGCTCGAAGATCGAGACGATGAGCATCGGCTCCGACCGAATCGTCCTGCAAGTCGATCTCGTCGACGGCACGGTGCAGCTCATCGTCATCGATCTCGCCAGCGGCCGGCAGCTCGGTACGATCCCGCTGCAGGAACAACCATAAAGGCGGCGCGGGCCGCGTTGAAATTTAACCCGGATTTTTACTTGCAATCGGAAAATTTGCGCGTATCTATCGGCGCGTTGACGCACTCGCACGTGCCTATGGCCCTTGGTGGTTATGCAACGACGTAACGCGTCCTTTTTGGCAGTCCGGCCTGGATGCCGGTCCCGAGAGGGAGGTCGATATGGTTGCAATTCCTGTCTGGGCTGTAGAGCCCTGCCCTGACGCCGTTCTGCGTGGCACCCGCTTGCGGGGCCGGGGCAGCCGGGTCACCGATCCGAGCAGTTTAAGCTAACCAAAATCAGTCGCGATACGGGATTTTGATCCCGTTCGATCGGCTTTTTCGCTCTTTTCAGCTCACGCCGCCTCCATCCCCCCAAAGCGGTGGGTATCGAGGTCAGGAATGACGCTGAAATCTGGTCGTTTTGGTTGCTGTTCGGGAAGGATCCCCGGTCGATGAACAAGAAGATTTCCCGCTTTCTTGCGGAAGCTGTCCCCGAAACCCCGTGCCTCATCGTCGATCTCGACATCGTCGCCAAGGCCTACGACATGCTGCGGCGCTATCTGCCGAATGCTAGCGTCTACTATGCGGTGAAGGCCAACCCAGCGCGCGACATCGTCGCGATGCTGGCGAAGAAGGGCTCGAGCTTCGATGTTGCGAGCCCGAGCGAGATCGCGCTGTGCCTCGGTAACGGGGCGACGGCGGAGCGGCTGTCGTTTGGCAACACGATCAAGAAGGAGCGCGACATCGCCGCCGCCTACGCAGCCGGCATCCGCCTCTTCGCCTTCGACAGCGAAGCCGAGCTCGACAAGCTGGCGCGGGTCGCGCCGGGCGCGCGGGTGTTCTGTCGCATCCTCGTCTCGTGCGAGGGCGCCGATTGGCCGCTGTCGCGCAAGTTCGGCTGCACCGCGGAAATGGCGGTAAAGCTGCTGAGCCGGGCGCGCGATTTCGGCCTCGATCCCTATGGCGTGTCGTTCCATGTCGGCTCCCAGCAGACCGATCTCAATCAATGGGATGGCGCGATCGGTGCGGCGGCGAGGATGTTCTCGCTTCTCGCCCAGGCCGACATCAACCTGCGCATGGTCAATATCGGTGGCGGGTTCCCGGCGCAGTATCGCGGCGAGGTATCGCCGATCGCCAATTACGCGGCGGCGGTGACGACGGCGCTCAGCAAGCATTTCGGCAATCGCGTGCCCGAGGTGATCGTCGAGCCGGGCCGCTCGCTGGTCGGCGATGCCGGAGTGATCCGGAGCGAGGTCGTGCTGATCTCGGACAAGGGTGATGGCGGCGGCAAGCGCTGGGTCTATCTCGATGTTGGCAAGTTCAACGGCCTCGCCGAGACGATGGACGAGAGCATCAAATACCGGATCGAGGCGCCCGGCCGTAACGGACCCTCAGCGCCGGTGGTGATCGCCGGACCGACCTGCGACAGCGCCGACATCCTCTACGAGAAGACGCCATACAAGCTGCCGCTGTCGCTCGCGGTCGGCGACAGGGTCGATATCCTGTCGACCGGCGCCTATACCGCGAGCTATGCCTCGGTGGGATTCAACGGCTTCGCGCCGATGCGGACGTATTGCATCTGAATTCTATAGTTATTGCGCGAGTTGCGCCGGCCACCGCCCTGCTTCGGCAAGGTGAGGTGGTGAGCCGGCGACCTCCTGCACCAATTTCTTGAGCATCGCCTCGGCGAAGCTGTCCATGGTTTCGGCAACGAGACAAAAGCTCGACGCCCCGCCGATCACATTGCTGTTGTAATAGTCGGCGAGCCACGGCTCCTCGGTGAGGATAGCCAACCCGTTGATCGTGATCCCCTGCGCCACCAGCTCGTCGCGCACTTGCGCCGGCGGCGGGCCGAAATTGGCCATGCCGTCGCCGGAGACATCGATCACCTTGTGCGCCGCCGGCTCCGGCATATGGTCGAAGGCGGCAGCGCCGGCCCGCATCGCCGCACCGATCGCAGTCAAGCCATGCGAGGTGCGTGCGGTCCCCCGCACCGCGGCGGCGAAAGCCGCGGCGCTGACCTTATTGGTAATCCGGGTCCAGCCGACCGTGACGACGATCTTGTCCGGGTCCGACCATTCGAGCACCAGCACCTCGATTCCACCTGGCGCGTTGGCGATCGCCTCGAGCAAGTTCCGGTTCTCGAAGGCGGCGGCTATCCCGTCGTGCTGCAGGATGTAGCGGCCAGTCGAGACGCTTTCGGATACATCGACCGCCAGCACCAGCGCCACGTTCGCCGCCTGCACGGCGGCAATGCTTGCGAGCGCCGCCGTAACCCCGGCGATAAAAGCGAGCGGGATCCGCATCGCCGCAAACTTACCCCGCGCCGGTGATGCCGGCCATAACGAGCCATGAGCGGGAGGGTTCGGGCATCAAACTCGCGCGAATACGGGACGTGGCGAGGGTTAACACTAGCCTAATCTCTTGCAGTTCTAGCGCGGCTGCCCCATTGTAAAGTCAATTGTAAAGTTGGAGAGGCCGGTGAGACGGAAACTGAGCCAGGCGCCCGTTTATTTTGCGCTCGTGCAGGCGCGGTTTAACCCGATCACGGCACTCGACTCGTACGTGCCGAAAATTCAGGACGAGCTACGGCGTCAGGGCTATCCCGATTTTCAGACGGGAATGCAGGCTACATTCAACTTAAATCTCGCTGCGCCAATCGATGGTAATGCACCGCAGGTTCCTGTGATGCAAGCAATCCGATATATGTTCTCCAATATTGGAAAAACGTCAGGCGTTCTGCTTGATCAAAGCGCTCTATCGTTTCAAACCACAGATTACGATTTATTTGATTCGTTCGCGGCTGAATTCCTAAAGGCATTGCGCATTGTACATGAAATAGTCAGTTTAAGTTATACCGATCAGGTGGGTCTCCGTTATCTGGATGCGGTCTATCCGCGAGATAGGGAAAAATTAGACCAATACCTGAATGCTGGTGTTCTCGGGCTCCACGACCGCCTCAAAGGGACACTGGAACACGCATTCTCGGAGACCCGTACAAGGATGGATTCAATCACGCTCATCGCACGCGCAGTGATTCACGATGGCCCGGTCGGTTTTCCCCCTGACCTCGCGCCTACGATGGGAGTGATGCAGTTCGCTGAAAGGTTCCGAACGAAGAGCGGCATTCACGCGATCCTGGACACTGATGGCGCTCATCAGCGACGTGAGCCTTTCGATCTCGATCACGTTGTAGAACAGCTGAATGCTTTGCATCAGGTGGTCGATGACGCATTCAAAGCAACCGTAACAAAGCATGCACTGGAGACATGGGCATGACCGCCGTAGCCGCCCTTCCATATCCAACCCGGCGGCCCGCGCCCAGCTTAGCAACCGCCGTTGTGGTGCTCGTCTCTGCGATGCGAGTCGGAACCGGTGGATTAGAAACCGCGGACTACTACAAGGCCCGAAGCGACAAGGGATATGCCTATGGCGGATTCGCGCCGGCGCCCGTTCTCGACGTTATTCCCATCGTCGACGTTATTAAGCGCCATCGTACGCCGATCGATGATCTGGGTCACATACGGACAGTTCTCAGGCCATCAATAAGCGACCTGGCCTGGGCGCTCGGGGTCTCGCGCCAGGCAATCTACGATTGGCAGAATGGCAAAACCGTTACTGCCGGGAACGCTGCTCGGCTCGCTGATCTCGCATTGGCCGCCGACGTGTTTGACGCCAAGGATGTAACGGGCTCAGCGCAGCTTCTGCGACGGCCGATTACCGAGAACAAAACGCTGTTCGATATTGCGAGAGAGGGGGGATCTGCTGAGACGGCGGCCAGGGTGCTCGTCGCACGGGTTGGGCGGGAGGTCGAGCAGCGAGCGCGTTTGGCTGCGCGCCTTGCTGGCCGGAAACCGGCTAAGGGCGGCTCCGATGATTACGGCTCACCAATCCTGGATGAGAGCGTTTGATTGCTAAATCATGGCATGGGATCGCAACACTCCCTGGCGTCAGGGGCACGTTGTCCCAGATGACGCTGCAAAGGCGCTTGGACTAACCGCCGATGCTGGGGAAGTTGCTGTCGTCATATCCCACGACTGTGATATCGCCCAAGCACCAGCAAATGAGCCCACTGTAGAGATAATCGTTGGCCGCCCCATCCCAAAGTTGGACGGCAATTTCACTTTTGGAAAAGCAGCACGGCGGTTGCATGTCGACCTCAGCGGAGGCGCGACAGCGCTAAAGCTCGAGTTATCGGCAACCCAAAAGCGGTCGATTGAGAAAGAGCGACTCGCCGGGTACCAGCCGACGGACGGTGTGGCACTCACTCCCCGTGAACGCGAAATCCTTCAGCGCTGGTTGGCCGCACGGTATCGTCGCTCAGCTTTTCCCGACGAGTTCGACCGTCGCCTGGGGGACTCCGGTCTTCACGATCGTTTAGGCAGGATTCTGAAACGACTGGGTGCTCCAGTGTCGGCCATTTACTTTGATCTCGACAAAGGGGAAGACCGTACCCGGATGGGCCCCGAAGACGTTTACGAATTGGGCATCTATCTACTTCACGACGCGGATAGCGAACCCGGGCGAAAAGCTGCCACTGACGCGGCGGCGGACATCGCCGATGCGTTCCGAGCCAAATGCCGCTCAAAGGCTGGAGTGTGGCACGACATCGAGCTGATTTTTTGTGAACCCGTTGCTGACGAGGCTATGACCATCGCGGCCGCGCGACTTCTGAAAGTATGGAACGTTGAGCACCTGAGTCTGAGAGACGACGGGCCAAATGCGATGCTGCAATGACCGAGCGTTGGTCCGGGAATGAGGTCCGGTGGCGATCCGGCGATCCCGGCCCGGATCGACCGTCGCAACGACGGCCTGGACCTGCGGCGATCTGGTACAAGAAACGTGCCACGACAGAATGCGCGCCTTTCCATGCTCTCACGGCAGCATTCAATTGCCGGAGCGCCGCGTTTTTCGGCAATTGCCTCAGTTGCTCGCAAGCCCTATCGATTGCTTCGCCGCGGCCGGTTTATTACAATTCGATGAGCGTGAAGCCGTGGGACCCGGCCCAGGGCAACGCCGATGACCGGCGCCAATGAAAATCCTGACCTGCAACGCCAATCGGCCGCTCGCCGAGGCGATCTCAACCTATCTCAAGCAGCCGCTGACGCAAGCGAGCGTGCGCCGCTTCTCGGATATGGAGGTCTTCGTCGAAATCCAGGAAAACGTCCGCGGCGAGGATGTTTTCGTGATCCAGCCGACCTCCTACCCGGCAAACGACCATCTGATGGAGCTTCTCGTCACGCTCGACGCGCTGAAGCGCGCCTCGGCGCGCCGGATCACCGCGGTCATTCCCTATTACGGCTATGCCCGGCAGGACCGCAAAACGTCGTCGCGGTCGCCGATTTCAGCCAAGCTGGTCGCCAATTTGATTACCGCCGCCGGCGCCGACCGGGTCTTAACCCTCGACCTTCATGCCCCGCAAATTCAGGGGTTTTTCGACATCCCGGTCGACAATCTGTACGGGTCGCCGGTGCTGACTAAGGAAATCCGCGAGAACCACCCAAAGCAGGAGCTGGTGATCGTCTCGCCCGATGTCGGCGGGGTCCTGCGCGCGCGCGACATCGCCCGACGGGTCGATGCTGATCTGGCGATCATCGACAAGAGGCGCGAGCGCGCCGGCCACTCCGAGGTGATGAACATCATCGGCGACGTCGCCGGGCGGCACTGCATCCTCGTCGACGATATCGTCGACAGCGCCGGGACGCTGTGCAACGCGGCGCAGGCGTTGATCGACACCGGCGCCAAAGCCGTCGATGCCTATGTCACGCATGGTGTGTTGTCGGGCGGAGCGGTGGCTCGGGTGGCGGCCTCGCCGATCGAGAAGCTGGTCCTGACCGACAGCATCGTCGCCACCGAGGCGGTGCGGCTGTCGCGCAATATCAGGCAGCTGACGATCGCGCCGCTCATGGCCGAGGCGATCCTGCGGATCAGCGAAGAAAGATCGGTTTCGAGTCTGTTCAACTGAGATTATATTCGCGCCAACGCGAGAACGGGCGGCCCGCCGCCCGTTTTTCAATGAAGGATCGGAGTAAGAAGAAATGCCCGAGATCATCAGCCTCACCGCCGAGCCGCGCGAGCGCGCCGGCAAGGGCGCGGCGCGGGCGGCGCGACGCAGTGGCCGCGTTCCCGGCATCATCTACGGCGGCGGCGAGGCGCCGGTGCAGATCACCCTCGAACCGCGCGCGCTGGCGCGCGCGGTCAACCACGCCGGGTTTTTCGCGACGATCGTCGACGTCGCTGTCGGCGGGACGGTGCATCGCACCCTGGCCCGCGAGGTCCAGCATCACCCGATCAGCGACACGGCGCTACATGTCGATTTCATGCGCGTCGGCGCCGGCGCCCAAGTCACCGTCAGCGTACCGGTCGGCTTCATCAACCAGGACAGCGCGCCCGGGCTGCGCCGTGGCGGCATCCTCAACATCATCCGTCATACCATTGACATCGCCTGCTCGGTCGACGCCATCCCCGACCGGCTTATCGTCGACCTCAACGGCATGGAGATCGGCGACAGTATCCATATCGAGGCGCTGACGATGCCGGAAGGCGTGCGCCCGGTGTTGGCCTCGCGCGACTCGACGGTCGCCACCATCGCCGCCTCTTCGGCGGTGCGCGAAGAGGCGATCGCTGCCGCGGCAGCAGCAGCCGCGGCAGCTGCGGCTCCGCCGCTCGAAGAGGGCGAGGAAGGCGCCGAGGCGCCGGCCGGTGCTCCTGGCGCACCTGCGGCCGCCCCGGCGACCCCGGCCGAGGAAGCCTGAGGCAGACTGCCTCGCAAATGCGCCTGGTCGTCGGCCTCGGCAATCCGGGGCTGCGCTTTGCCAAGAACCGGCACAATGTTGGCTTCGTCGCGGTCGATGCGATCGCGCGGCGGCATGGTTTCCCCGCGTTCCGCGACCGCTTCAAGGGCGAATTGTCGGAAGGCTCGATCGCCGGCGAGAAACGTCTTCTCCTAAAGCCGCAAACCTTTATGAACGACTCTGGAGAAGCAGTGCTGGCCGCGGCGAGTTTTTACAAAATCCCACCCGGCGAAATCGTCGTCATTCACGATGAGATCGACCTGCGGCCTGGCAAGCTGCGAGTCAAGAAGGGCGGCGGCAGCGCCGGGCATAACGGGCTGCGCTCGATCGATGCGCTGCTCGGTTCCGACTACTGGCGGATGCGGATCGGCGTTGGCCACCCGGGCGTCAAGGAGCTGGTGCAACCCTATGTGCTGCAGAATTTCCCCGCCGAAGAGATCAAGGAATGGGTCGGGCCGCTGCTCGACGCGGTCGCCGAGACAATCCCCTTGTTGCTCGGTGGAGACGCGCCGGCGTTCATGAGCGAGGTGGCGCGGCGCTTTACCCCGCCCGAGCCGGTGGCGGACGACGATGAGGCCATCCCCTAGATGGGATTTTCCTGCGGCATTGTCGGGCTGCCGAATGTCGGCAAATCGACCCTGTTCAATGCGCTGACCGCGACCCAGTCGGCGGAAGCGGCGAACTATCCGTTCTGCACCATCGAGCCCAATGTCGGCCGCGTCGCGGTGCCCGACGAGCGGCTTGAAATCTGTGCCAGGCTCGGCAAGTCGGCGAAGATCGTCCACACCCAGCTGGAGTTCGTCGATATCGCTGGCCTCGTGCGCGGCGCCTCGCAAGGCCAGGGGCTCGGCAACCAGTTCTTGGGCCACATCCGCGAGGTCGACGCAATTGCGCACGTGCTGCGCTGCTTTGGCGACGACAACGTCGTCCATGTCGAAGGCTCGGTCGACCCGGTGCGTGACGCCGAGGTGGTTGAGACCGAGTTGATGCTCGCCGATCTCGATAGCCTTGAGCGTCGCGTCGCCGCCGCCGAAAAACGCGCGCGTGGCGGGGATAGAGAAGCGAAAGACCTGCTGCAGATCGGCGAGCCGCTACTGACCGGTCTGCGTGACGGAAAGCCGGCGCGCGCCGCGGGTATTCCACAAACTGAGTTGCGCCCGCTCCAGCTCCTGAGCGCCAAGCCTGTGCTCTACATCGCCAATGTCGGTGAGGCCGATGCCGCCACGGGCAACGCGGAAAGCCGGTGTGTCGCCGAATATGCGGCAACACAGGGCGCGCAGATGGTGGTGATCTCCGCAGCGATCGAGGCCGAGCTGATGCAGCTCGGCGACGACACTGAGCGCCGCGACTACTTGGCCGCTCTCGGGCTCAACGAGCCCGGCCTCGTTCGGGTCATCAAGGCCGGGTACCGGCTCTTGGACCTGGTGACGTTCCTGACCGTGGGACCCAAGGAGGCGCGCGCCTGGACCGTGCCCAACGGCTTCAAGGCGCCGCAGGCTGCAGGGGTGATTCACACGGATTTCGAGAAGGGTTTTATCCGCGCCGAGACGATTTCCTACGTCGAATACGTAGCCTGCGGCGGCGAGCAGGGCGCCAAGGATGCCGGTAAGATGCGGCTCGAAGGTGCGGATTACATCGTCGCCGATGGCGACATCATGCACTTCCGCTTCAACCTGTGACGGAGGCGACGGCGATGCAGACTGGAACCGCGATCGACGCCTGGGACAAGAGATGGGCGACCGATGAGGGCCGCGCCGACTGGCTCGACCCGCATCCCGAGGTCTTGGCGCTGCTGCCCGAGCTGAAGGCTCGGGGGACGAAGACGGCTCTCGATCTCGGCTGCGGCGTCGGCCGGCATGCACTGCTGCTTGCCAAGAGCGGGTTCGCGGTCGAGGCCTTCGACGGCAGCGAGACCGGACTCGATGTGCTACGCGACACTGCGGCGGCCCGCGGTCTCACGCTCGGCTTCAGGCATGGCAACGCCGACGCGCTGCCCTATGCCGACGGCGTGTTCGACTTCGTCCTGTCGTGGAACGTCATCTATCACGGCACGCTCGGCGACGCCGGTGCCCGGATCGCCGAGATTTGGCGCGTGCTGAAGCCGGGCGGGCTCTATCAGGGCACGATGCTGCCCACCCGCAACAGCAATTATGGAGTCGGCCGCCGCATCGCGCCCGACACCTTCGTCATCGACGGCGCCGAGGAACGCAATCATCCGCATTTCTACTGTGACGCCGCGCTGCTGGTGTCGTTGTTCGCAGGGTTCGAGCTGCTTCGTCTCACCCAGACTCAACAGAAGAAACCGGGTTCCTGGCACTGGAACATCGTCGCCGAGCGCCTGCCGGGCTAGTCAGGCGTCGGCGAAGAGGATGATCGTGCCGTTAGCCTCGCCCGGTGCGACGGCGAGGCGGCCGTCGGGCAGTTCGTCGAAGACCACCCCCTCCTTCTGAAGATAGGAAGCGATACGCTTGCGGCTCCTCACCGCGAGCTCGAGCGCGACGATGCCAGGCGTCGGAAAGTCGCCGGAAACGGCGACCCCCGGATGCTTCGCCCGGAACCGGTGGGCGGTGGTGAAGGTCAGCCGGTGCCTGCCGATCTTGACGGCGAGCTCGCCCGCGCCCCTGTTCACCTGTTCGCGGCCGGCGAGGCGTACATAGGCTGCTTCCAACGCCGCCGGGTTATCGACCAGCAGGGAGACGCTCTTGATCCCGGACGCGCCGTTTGAATGTGACACCCAACTCGGCCGGCGCACCAGCTCGGGTGTCAGATGGCCGCAGACAAAGCAATCGAGCGCCGGGGTTTCCTCCGGCGGCAAGGTCAAGAGCGTAAAGCGCGGCACCACCGCGCCTTCCGGCAGTTCGAGGGCGCGGCCCAGCGCGCGCGGCTCGCCCGGATGAAGCCCGAGCCCCAAGAGCGTCTCACGGGTCGAGCCGGCATTGCGTACCGGGGCGAACGCCACCGACATCGGCCCTTCGCGCTGGGCGAGGAACGCTTCGAGCCGGTGGGCGTACTCGTCGCGCTCGACAAAGCCCAAGAGCTCGATGTAGTCGCGCCGGAACATGATGCAGTAATTGGCGGTGCCCTGGCCGACATGGCGGCCGCGCGGGGTCAAGGTAAAGCCGAGCCGCATCCAGCCGAGCCGGGCGCGCTCGAGGTTCTCGACCCCGACGATGACATGGTCGATCCCCGCGATGCCGTTATCCATCGCCGTATCTCCCCGTTTCGCTCCAGCTTAGGGAACAAAGCGGTCGCTCGCTACGCCGCAATGCTACCGATGATTGCGCCCGGGCGTGGGCGATGACATGAAGTGATGTCGGCCAGTCGGCGGAGGAGCGATGCGGGGGCTATTGGGGATGGCGGTTCTGCTGTTGACCGCCTGGGCGATCAGCGAGGACCGGTTTCGCGTGCCGGTCCGCGTCGTTGTCGCCGGTGTGCTGCTGCAGGCCGCGGTCGCGGTGCTGCTGCTCAAATTTCCGCCCGCGGCAAAGGCGTTCCTCCTGCTCAATGACGGCGTCCAGGCATTGCAGAGCGCCACCGATGCCGGCACCGGATTTGTCTTCGGTTATCTCGGCGGCGGCGCCCTGCCCTTTGCCGAGACCCATCCCGGCGCCAGCTTTATCTTCGCCTTTCGCGCGCTGCCGCTGGTGCTGGTGATCAGTGCGCTGGCGACAGTGCTGTTCTATTGGGGCGTGTTGCAGCGGATCGTCCAGGCCTTCGCCTGGGTGTTGCGGCGTTCTGTCGGGATCGGCGGACCCTTGGGCCTCGGTGCCGCGGTGCACATCTTTGTCGGCCATATCGAGGCGCCGCTCTTGATCCGGCCGTATCTTTTGCGGCTCGAACGCGGCGAATTGTTCGCATTGATGAGCTGTGGCATGGCCGGGATCGCCGGCACGGTGATGGTGCTCTACGCGGCGATCCTCGGGCCGGTGATCCCCGATGCGCTCGGCCACATCCTCGTCGCCGCGATCATCAGCACGCCGGCGGCGCTGGCCTTGGCGGCGCTGATGGTGCCGTTCCATCCCGACCCGTCGCCGACCGCGCAGCTGACGCTTGCCGATCCGCCGGTCAGCACGATGGACGCGGTCGCCAAGGGCACTCGCGATGGCATCGTCTTTCTCGCCAACATCATCGCCATGCTGGTGGTTCTGGTGGCGCTGGTCAGCCTGTTGAACGCTGTGCTCGGCCTGCTGCCGAACCTTGGCGGCGAACCGATCACCTTGCAGCACCTCGTCGCTTACGCGTTTCGGCCGGTGATGTGGCTGATCGGCATCCCCGCCGGCGAGATCGCCACCGCCGCGCAGCTGATGGGCACCAAAATCGTGCTCAACGAGTTCATCGCCTATGTCGATCTCGCCAAGCTGCCCGCGGGTGATCTCAGCGACCATTCGCGGCTCATCATGATGTACGCGCTGTGCGGCTTCGCTAATTTCGGCAGCCTCGGCATCCTCATCGGCGGCATGGGCGCGATGGTCCCCGAGCGCCGCACCGAGATCGTCGCGTTGGGCCTGCGCTCGATCCTCTCCGGTTCGATGGCCGGCTGCATGTCGGGAGCGGTCGTCGGGATGCTGACTTAACGCGACTTTTCGCGGCCGCTCGCGGCTGATAACATCAATTGATCGAACGGTGCCGGTGGCGGCTCCGGCCGCCCTACAAGGCACGCTTGCAGGGAGGCAGAGCCATGGCGACACCCGGAATCCGTACCCAGAACCTGTCCGATAGCGAGCACGGCGCACAATTGCGCCGCGCCGTAGTGGCGGGAACGGTCGGAACGGTAATCGAGGCGTATGATTTCCTCCTTTACGTGCTGGTCGCGCCGCTCGTTTTCGCCAAACTTTATTTCCCCGGCTCCGACCCCCTGGTTGGGACATTGCAAGCGTTCGGCATCTACGCCGTCGGCTTTGTCGCCCGCCCGGTTGGCGCGGCGATCTTCGGCCATTACGGCGACCGGATCGGACGCAAAGTGACGCTGATCGCGACCTTGCTGCTGACCGGGCTCTCGACCTTCGCCGTCGGCTTCGTCCCGGGCTATGACTCGATCGGCATCTGGGGCGCGGTGATCCTGACAATCGTGCGCTTTGTCCAGGGGATCGGCATCGGCGGCGAATGGGGCGGCGCGACCTTGATCGCGATGGAATGGGCCAAGACCAACAAGCATCGCGGCTTCATAACCTCGTGGCCGCAATGGGGCGGGCCCGCGGGCCTGTTCGTCGCCAACATCGCCGTGCTGACCTTCAGCGGGATTTCGGGCGATCAATTTCTCGTTTGGGGTTGGCGCGTGCCGTTCTGGCTGAGCATCGTCATGGTCGGCATCGGTCTCTATATCCGGCTCGGCATCCTCGAAACCCCGGTGTTCCAGCGCATCCTCGAGCAAGAGCAGGTAGCGCGCGCGCCGGTGATCGAGGTGTTCCGCAAGCAGCCGAAGGAGATCGTCCTGACGGCGTTCGCGCGAATGGCGGAGCAAGGGCCGTTCTACATTTTTGCCGCCTTCATCTTCACCTATGGGACGACCGTGCTGCACAGCTCGCGCGATCTGCTGCTGACCGGGCTGCTGGTCGGCACCGGACTGTCCGCGGTGACGATCCCGCTCGCCGGTTACCTCTCCGATCGCATCGGCCGCAAGCGGATGTACTTGATCGGCGCGGTGACGATGGGAATCTGGGGCTTCATCTACTTTACGATGCTGAACACGGCTGTTCCCGGATGGATCTTCGTCGCGATCGTGCTGTCGTTCATCCCGCACGACATGATGTACGGACCGCAGGCCGCGCTGATCGCCGAATGCTTCAGCCCCCGCCTTCGCTACAGCGGTTCCTCGCTTGGCTTTCATTTGGCATCGGTCATTGCCGGCGGGCCCGCACCGCTGATCGCCACCGCGCTGCTCGCCAGCACCGGATCGGGCTATTCGGTGGCGATCTACATCGCGGTGTGTGCGGTCGTCAGCGTGACGGCAACGGCCATGCTGCCCGATTACACCAACCGCGACATCTCGCAGGAGGAGGCGTACGGCGCCGCCGGCACCGCCACCAGCCCGGTGCGGGTCGAGGCGTAGGCTCCGCTATCCCGTCGGCAACACCAGAGGCTCGGCCCGCTCGCGCATCTCGGGCGCCAGCGCCGCCGGGCGGCGCGCGTCGAGATCGAGCGTGACGCCGAACTGGCCGAGCCGCGCAACCTCTCGCCCCTCGCCGTCGCTCATCACGTGCAGGAAACGCAGCGATGAATTGCCGAGATGGGCGATGCCGGTACGCGTCCTGTAACCGTCGCCAAGGCCAAGCGACCTGCTGAGGCGCAGGCGAAACTCGAAGGTTGAAAACCCGCGGCGGCCGGTCTTGATATAGTCGGCGGTGAGGCCGATCGCGGCGCCGATCTGCATCGACGCGTCGGTGAATTTGTGAATGAAGCCGCGAATGCCCATGCGGCCGAATTCGTCGAGATCGCCCGGCTGCACCCTGCCGGCGGAGGTCGGTATGAGACGCGTCAGGTCCTTGGGGTCGGCGCGGGTCTCGAATTCCGGCCCGTCCCAGGCGCCGATGCGCTCGGCCGGCAGCGCCGCCGTCACCCCATCCCAATGCACATCGAACCAGGTGATCGCTTCGCCGGTGACCGAGTCGATAAACCGGTGCCCGAGCCGCACCGCGCCCTCGCCGCCCAGCGCCGCGCTTTCGACATGAAAGGTGCTGCCGGCGCGCAGCTCGCGCGCATAGCGGACGTCGTACCGCCGGGCAAAACCGCCGGCGCGCAGCGCGTCGCTAAGCCCCAGCTCCGCGGCGAGCGCAGCCTCGGCCATCGCGATGCGGTCGAAATAGTAGGCGACGGTGAAATGCTCGGTGACGTCGCATTCCCACGGCGACACCGCGCCGCGATAAGTCTCGATCCAAGGTCCCATAAGGTTCCTACTCGTCCGGCCGGATATAGCGGTCGATCGTGCGGTAGCGGAGGTACCAGCGCCCGCCCTGCTTGACCATCTCGTCGTCATAGGCCCCGCCGGAACCGATCTTTGGCCCTTCCGGCGAGTTCTGAACCGTCGTCCAATTCGAGCGCACCTTGGCGCTGTCGCCGTCGAGCGCGATCACCACATTGGTGACGTGATGGATCGCGCGCGGCTGCACCCCCGGCCGATGCGCGCGCAACCCGGCCGCGAACTCGGCGATCGCCTTGCGCCCGGTTGCCTTGCCGAACGCGGTGTGCCAGGTGCCGTCCTCGCTGAAGCACGCCGCCATGTCGGCGAACCGTCCGTCGTCGAGCGCAAAACAATACTGCGCCAGAACCTCTCGGATCGCGTCCTTTTCCTCAAGCGCGCTCGGCATGTGACACCCTCCCCTGTCGGCGGCGGGAAGTGTAGCATGGGCCCAGTTGCCGCGAGGAGAAGCCATGCAGATCGAGGCCGCGATCTTCAGGAAGCCGCACGAGCCTTTGACCATCGAGACCATCGATCTCGACGCGCCGATGGCGCGCGAGGTGCTGGTGCGCACGGTCGCGACCGGCGTCTGCCACAGCGACCTCCATGTCGTCGACGGGGTCGGGCGCTGGCCGCTCGACCGGCCGATCGTCTTGGGCCACGAGGGCGCCGGGGTGGTCGAGGCGGTCGGTAGCGAGGTGACAACCGTGCGCGTCGGTGACCATGTCGTCGCCTGCCTCTCCGGGTTCTGCGGCACCTGTCCGCAATGCCTTTCGGGCCATCCGAATTTGTGCAGCAACAGCATCGTCGCCCGCAAGGAGGGCGAGACTCCGCGCCTGTCCATGAGCGGCCAGCCGGTACGCCAGTTCATCAATATCTCGTCCTATGCCGAGAAGATGCTGCTGCACGAGAATTCGATCGTGCGCATCGACCCCGACATCCCGCTCGACAAGGCGGCGCTGGTCGGCTGCGGCGTCTTGACCGGGGTGGGCGCGGCGCTGCGCAGCGCCGGGCTCGAGGCCGGGCAGAGTGTCGCGGTCTATGGCTGCGGCGGGGTTGGCCTGTCGATCGTCCAGGGCGCGCGGATCGGCGGGGCGCGTCAGATCATCGCCATCGACCAGTTCGGCCAGAAGCGCCAGATGGCGATGCGCGTCGGCGCGACGCATTTCATCAATTCGAGCGATACCGACCCGGTCAAGGCGGTACGTGAGTTGACCGGCGGCGCCGGCGTCGATCACGCCTTCGAGGCGGTCGGCAACGCCAAGCTCTGCCGCCAGGCGATCGAGAGCCTGGCGATCCGCGGCACCGCGACCATCGTCGGCGTGCTACCGCCCGACGCGACGATCGAGTTTCCGTGGATGGCGATCCGCCCCGAATGCAAGGTGCAAACCTCGCGCATGGGGTCGAACCGCTTCCGCATCGACATCCCGCACTACCTCGAATTCTACAAACAGGGCCGGCTCGACCTCGACGCGATGGTGACCAAGACCGGCCGCCTTTCCGACATCAACGAAGCCTTCCGCGCGATGAAGGCCGGCGAGGTCGCCCGCACGGTGCTAACATTCGATTGAAGAACGCCTCCGTTATGGGGCATCTGGCTCCAACAGGCGGGGCCTGCAAGGTCTGATACGCGCCGATAACGAACCTTCGCGGGATCGCGATGGAACCCGAGGGTTTGAGCCTAATCGGGCATTCATTGTCCGCCCGCCGCGGGCGCCACCAGCATCAATACCAGCGCAGTTAGAAAAAAAGGAGCGCGCAACCCGAGGCCGTCACCACCCCCAACACCACCCTTGTCGCAGCGCTTGACGATAGGCCACGAAAACCGGTCACCCCAAGCCCCACCCCGACTAGAACGGGCAGAACAAAATTGGCGTACTGGACCAGGATATCGCGATCGAGTGCTCCCCAGGCCCACAAAGAGACCAGGGAGGCCGCCTGCATGGCCAGAATGTAGGGCTGGGTGACCGCACGCTGGCGCGATTTGTCAAACCCACACGCCGCACACCAAATCGCGGGCACCACAGATGAAGCCCCGACCAGACCGCCGGTCAGACCTCCAGTCAGGCCGACCAGAACCTCGGCGAGCAGTGACCGCGTCCCCGCAGTCCGTGTGTTTGCCCGAAGCATGCGCCACGACCCCGAAATCACGATAAGGGCGCCCAGAACGACACGGGCGCAGTGCGGATTGAAGCTACAGAGTAGTGCGCTCCCGAGCGGCGCTCCCAACAAGCCGGCGCCGATCAAAGGAATGCGAAACTCATAGCCGATCACCCGCCGCAGCAGGGCGATGCTGAAGAGCTGACCAGTAAGTGAGCACATCGCGGTCAGCGCAACCGCTTCAGGCGCAGGGTACAGCAGCAGGAAAATCGGACCGGCAATCAGCGGAAAGGCCAGCCCGCTGATCCCAGAGACCGCGCCCGCAACCAGGATACCCGTAAAAAACCGTTAGATTTCCAACCGTCGCGCCCACCGCCCCGGAATACAAAACGAAACCAGCGATGGTTATGACAAGAAGCAGCGGTAGGCTGACCCACTCGACCAGGCCGGAGACGAGCTCACGCAAGTAAAGCGTTGCCGCCGGGTAGCAAAAACGGACTCGGGGGTTAATGTCCGATGCGAGGCTCATTGGACCGGTCCCCGTGCTCGGGGCCCCTACGCGGCCGCTCGCAACTCCAAGCTTGGCTGCTCGATAGTCCAGCGCGCTACGGGCTTCCCAGTCGCGGAATCAAGACGCCAAGTTAAACTAAGCTTCGGCGGGGCGGAAATCGTGGGGCGGGCTTTCGCTGCCACTGCTTGGCATTCCGTCATCCCCGTTCTCCCTTTTCACGATCCGGCTTAGCTGTCGTATCGGCGTTGGCAAGTAAACCGCATCCTGGGCGCCCTGTCTTGACACCCGGCTGAAATCTGGCTGAAATTTTTCTGAAATTTGCCGTAGGCTGCTTGGATGGGAACCGAAGCATCTGCGGCTTACAAGTTCGACCGCTTTGTTCTGAACCTTGAGCGCGGCGCGTTGCTGGCGGACGGTGTGGAGCGCGCCCTTCGGCCCAAATCTTTCGCACTCCTGCGTCATTTTGTCGAAAACCCTGGGCGCCTTATCGACCGCGACGAGATCATGCACGCGGTCTGGCCTGACGTCTTTGTCAGTGACGGCAGCATCGCCCAGTGTGTGAGGGATATCCGCCGCGTTCTCGGCGATGACGCGCAACAATTGCTGCGCACGCTGCCGCGGCGCGGCTATTTGCTGACGGCTCAAGTGGCGCGCGGGACCGAGCAGCCTGCGACCGGCGCGTCGGCGGGCATCGCCGAAACCGCGCAGCCCGGTGCCCTCCCGCTGCCGCTCCCCGACAAGCCATCGATTGCGGTGCTGCCGTTCCAGAACATGAGCGGCGACCCGGGGCAGGAATACTTCGTCGACGGCATGGTCGAGGAGATCATCACCGCGCTGTCGCGAATTCGTTGGCTCTTCGTCATCGCCCGTAATTCGAGCTTCTCCTACAAGGGCCAGTCACCCGACGTGAAGCAGGTCGGCCGCGAACTTAGCGTGCGCTACGTGCTCGAAGGCTCGGTGCGCAGAGGCGGCAATCGCGTTCGCATCACCGGGCAGCTGATTGACGCGGTCACCGGTGCGCATCTGTGGGCCGATCACTTCGACGGGGCCATGGAGGAGGTGTTCGAGCTACAGGACAAGGTGGCGTCGAGCGTCGCCGGCGTTATCGAACCGGCGCTGCAGGCCGCGGAGACAGCGCGCACGGCCGGCCGCCCGATCGCCGATCTGACCGCCTACGACCTCTATCTACGCTCGTACGCGATGGTTTGGTCGTCGGCACGGCAGGCACCCGAGGCGCTGCGTCTTGTCGAGCAGGCGATCGCAATCGATCCGCAGTACGGGACCGCACTGTCGTGGGCCGCGTTCTGCTGTCAGCGGCTGCTTTTTGATGGTCGCAGCGAAGATCGGGAGGCAGACCGTCTTAAGGGCGCCAATTTCGCGAGGCGAGCCCTGGAGGTAGCCGGTGACGATCCGGTCATCCTGGCAGAGTCCGCACATGCTCTGGCGTATTTCGGTGAAGACATCGGCGCGATGATGGCGCTGGTCGATCGCGCCCTGGCGCTCAACCCGAACTATGCGCGCGGCTGGCATACCAGCGGCGTCCTCAGGCTATGGGCCGGCCAACCCGACGCAGCGATCGAGCATATCGAGGTCGCGCTGCGTCTCAGCCCGCGCGCCCGCGTCGGCGCGTCGCTGATCACGATGAGTGGTGCGCTTCTCTTCAGCCGGCGGTTCGACGAGGCGGTGCCAAAGCTGCTCCTCCTGATCCAGCAGGATCCAAGCTACTCGCCCTCGTATCGCTATCTTGCCGCTTGCTACGCGCATATGGGTCGGCTCGACGATGCCCGAGAGGCGATCGCGCCGTTGCGGGCCATTACGTCTGTCGTGGTACCGAACCTCAGCTACCTGCGAAACACCGCGGACCGCGACCTATTCATATCGGGCCTGAGACTCGCGTTGGGCGAGGCGCATTAACCGCCAGTCGCCTCCCTGTCGCCGGTGTGAGGTCCGCTTTGAAAGCACGAGCATCCCAGGCCGGGCAGATCGGAACGACAGGTTCCCCGCGCTACTCGGCAATTCCACATCCCATAAGCAAGGTCGGCTTAGGGGCAAAAACAGCCATTTGAGGTATCGCTGTTCTAGGTCGAAATCGAAAACCCAGGCTGATACGGCAAAGAAGTCGTCTATCCGATTTGTCGACCGGAAAATCGCCAAAATCGTGTGATAAGCAAAATGATCGTCGGCTTCAGGCAAAGGCGCGGACCTGCTTGATAATTGGCCGCCACGATCAGGAGTAACAGGAGGATACGCCGGTAATAACAGGAGGTGGCGCTCTCCGCATAACAGACGGATAACAGATGGCGGACCATCTGTTAAAAGCGCAGATAACAGGGGGTGGCCGGCCTTCGCCGGCGCCGCCGGAGGAGACGTCCCGATGCTCAAAACCACAAGCGGCATGGTCATGCCGACCGCGATCACCGGCTCCTATCCGCGTCCCCTGTGGTACGACCAGAACCTCGACGGCCGCTCGTTCAAGGCGGCGATGGGCGACTCGATGTTCCGCGAGCAGTACCTCGACGCCGTCGCAGCCATCATCAATGCGCAAGAGGCCGCCGGCCTCGACATCGTCACCGACGGCGATAGCCGGTTCGACTTCAATGTCGGTGGCAAATCGTGGTTCTTCTATCCGATCGAGCGATTGGGCGGCATCAAGGGCCATCGCTCGACCTCGCGCGGCTGGATGGGCCGCCATGGCCTCAAGCCCGGCCACATCCTCTGGGAGGTGCAGGAGGCCTACCAGCCGGCGATCGTCGCCGACAAGCTGACCCGTGGCCCGCTCGAATACAGCGCCATCTGGCAGATTGCCCAGCGCCTCACCGAAAAGCCGGTCAAGTTCGGCGCGATCTGCGCCCCGGGCATCGCCAGCATGCTGTGGGACGAGCATTACCGCGACGACAAGGCCCTGGTCCTCGACCTCTGCGACATCATGAACGCCGAATTCCGTGAGCTGGCGGCGGCCGGCTGCCCGGTGATCCAGGTCGAGGAGCCGCGCCATCACGGCATGACCACGCGGCCCGACACCACCGAGAAGGACCTCGAATTCCAGACCGAGGCGTTCAACCGCCAACTGGTCGGGGTCGACGCCGAAATTTGGGTGCACACCTGCTGGGGCAACCCGAACCAGCAGCGTGTCTATTGGGAGGTGCCGAGCTATGAGCGCGCGTTGCCGCACCTGCTCCAGCTCGATTGCGATGTGCTGACCATCGAGGCCTGCAGCAGCGACGGCAAGGATCTCGCCCTCTTCAGCAAGTACAAGACCGACAAGAAGATCGGCATCGGCGTCGTCAACCACTGCAACACCATGGTCGAGCCGCCCGAGCACGTCGCGGCGCTGATCCGCAAGGCGCTGGAACACATCCCGCCCGAGCGCCTCGTGATCACTACCGATTGCGGCTTTGGCCGCGAGGGCCTGTCGCGCCGGATCGCCTATTACAAATGCGTCAGCCTCGTCGAAGGCACCAACATCGTCCGCCGCGAGCTGGGCCTCCCCGAGGCGCGCGTGCGTGCCGCCGACCCGTCGCTCTATTTCGCCAGCGTCGATGAGGCTACCGACGCCAAGCGCGGCGCGCCGCAATAGTCAGGCGCTGGCTCTCGCCCGCCTTTCGGGGAAGAGGCTCAGCAGGCCCTCGCGAGAGGCCGCACACACGCCGCGCTCGGTGATAAGGCCAGTGACGAGCCGCGCCGGGGTGACGTCGAAGGCGTAATTCGCCGCCGGGCTGCCCTCGGGGGTCAGCCGGACCTCGACCCGCTCGCCAGCCTCGGTCCACCCGGCGATATGGGTGACCTCGCGCTGGTTACGCTCCTCGATCGGGATGCGGTCGCCATCGTCGAGGGTCCAGTCGATCGTCGGCGACGGCAGCGCGACATAGAACGGCAAATTGTTGTCGCGCGCCGCCAGCGCCTTGAGATAGGTGCCGATCTTGTTGGCGACATCGCCGGTCGCGGTGGTACGGTCGGTGCCGGTGATGCAGAGGTCGACTTGGCCTCGCCGCATCAAATGTCCACCGGCATTATCGGCGATGACCGTATGCGGCACGCCGTGCTGCAACAGCTCCCAGGCGGTGAGACTAGCGCCCTGGTTGCGCGGCCGGGTCTCGTCGACCCAGACATGCACCGGAATGCCGCCGTCATGCGCCCGGTAAATCGGCGCCAGCGCGGTGCCCCAATCGACCGTCGCCAGCCACCCGGCATTGCAATGCGTCAGGATTTCGACCCGGCCGCCGTTCTTGCGGCGCGCCGCTTCCGCGATGGGCGGAAGCCCGTGCTCGCCGATCGCCCGGTTGATCGCGACATCCTCCTCGGCGATCTCGCCGGCGCGGGCGAGCGCGGCGTCGTGGCGGCGGCGCGGCGGCAGCGGCATCAGCGCGCGGCGCATCGCCTCCAGCGCCCAATGTAGATTGACCGCGGTCGGCCGCGTTTTGCCGAGCACCTCGATCGCGCGCTCGATACCCTCATCGGAGGGATCGGCGGCCACGGCGAGCGCGACCCCGTAAGCCGCCGTCGCGCCGATCAGCGGCGCACCGCGCACCGCCATGTCGCGGATCGCGCCAGCCGCGTTGTCGAGCGTCGCGAGGCGCGCGACGACCAGCTCGTGCGGCAACAGGCGCTGGTCGATGATCTCGACCGTGCGGTCGTCCTCGGCGAGCCAGATCGTCCGCATCGCGCGGCCGTTGACGTTCATCGGATCAGGCCTTCAACACCCGGCCGGCGACCGCGTCGAGCCGAGCCAGCACCGCCGGGTCGCGCGCGGTTGGCGCGGTGATCAGCGCATGATCGAGCGCGTGATGGCAGCCCTGCCGGCAGGGACCCTCGTGGCCAGCCAACAGCGGGACCACGCTCTTCACCAGCGCTTTCGCCCGCTCGGCGTTGGCGGCCAGCACCTTGACGATCATATCGACCGTGACCGCGTCGTGGCCGGGGTGCCAGCAATCGTAATCGGTCACCATCGCCACCGTCGCGTAGCAAATCTCCGCCTCGCGGGCGAGCTTCGCCTCCGGCATGTTGGTCATGCCAATAACGTCGCAGCTCCAGGAGCGGTAGACTTCGCTCTCCGCCCGCGTCGAGAATTGCGGCCCCTCCATCACCAGATAGGTGCCGCCGCGCTTCACCGTTATCCCGGCGTCGCCGCCGGCCTTGGCCAGCGCATCGCCGACCCTACCGCAGACCGGATGCGCCATCGACACATGGGCGACGCAGCCGCGCCCGAAGAAGCTTTTGTCGCGGGCGAAGGTGCGGTCGATGAACTGATCGACCAGCACGAAATCGCCGGGCGCCAAATCCTCGCGCAGGCTGCCGACCGCCGACAAAGAGACGATGTCGGTGACGCCGCAACGCTTGAGCGCATCGATATTGGCATGGAAATTGATGTCCGACGGCGGCAGCTTGTGGCCGCGCCCGTGCCGCGGCAGGAACACGACCTCCTGTCCGCCGAGACGGCCGAAGCAGAATTCGTCGGAAGTCTCGCCGAACGGGCTTTCCACCCGCCGCCACGCGACGTCAACGAGCCCGTCGATCTCGTAAAGCCCGCTGCCGCCGATAATGCCGATAACCGGCGCCGCCATGACCGCCCCCGGCAGAACTCGCCCTGCCGGGATACTAGCAGACGCGGATCAGTGAATCTTCGCCCAGATCCGCCGCTTCGCCGCGTAGAAGAGCCCGGCAAGGACAAGCAGGAACAAAATCACCTTTGCCCCCATCCGGTGCCGCTCGTTGAGGTTCGGTTCCGAGGCCCAGGCGAGGAAGGTGGTGACGTCGGCGGCCATCTGATTGATCGTCGCCTTGGTGCCGTCGGCATAGGTCACCTGGCCGTCCGCCGTCAGCGGCGGCGGCATCGCGATCTGATGCCCAGGGAAATGCTCATTCCAGTACATGTTAGCGCCAAGCTTACAGCTCGCCGGCGCGTCCTTGAACCCGGTGGCGATGCCGTAGACGTAATCGGGTCCGCCGTCGCGCGCCTTGACCAGCAGCGACATGTCGGGGGGCAACGCACCGTTATTCGCCACCCGCGCCGCCTGGTCGTTGGGGAACGGGGCCACGAAGGAATCGGACGGGCGCGCCGGGCGTTGGAACATCTGGCCCTGGTCGTTGGGCCCGTCGGTGACTTGGAATTGCGCGGCAAAACCTTTGACCTGGTCGTCGCTGTAACCGATCTCGGTGAGGTCGCGATAGGCCAGATGCTTCAGCTCGTGGCAGGTCGAGCAGACTTCCTTATAGACCTGGAAGCCGCGCTGCAGCGTCGCCTCGTCGTAGGTCCCGAGCGGTCCCTCGAACGACCATTGCTGATGCGGCAGCGGCACCTCTTCGGTGCACTGGTCGGCGCGCGCCGGTCCGGCAAGGCCCGGAATCAGCGCCAGCGCGCCGGCAGCCATCAGCGCAAGAAAGCGATTCACCATGTCACTCGCCTCCCGCTGCTTCGGCCGCGCCAGGTCCGAGCACCGCTGCGCCGATGCTGGTGGGTAACGGCCGCGGCCGCTCGATCTTGCCGATCAGCGGGATCAGGATCAGGAAGTGGAAGAAGTAATAGAACGTCGCGATCTGCCCGACGATCACGATGGGGCCGGCCGGTGGGTGAGCGCCGACGATGCCGAGCGCCACCACGTCGATCACCAGCAGCCAGAAGATCTTCTTGTAGATCGGCCGGAACGTGGCGCTGCGCACCCGCGAGGTGTCGAGCCAAGGCAACACGAACAGCAGTAGGATCGACGAGAACATCAACAAAACGCCGACCAGCTTGCTGGGGATGCCCAGTGCATTGAAGGTCATCGAGCGCAGGATTGCGTAGAACGGCAGGAAGTACCATTCGGGGACGATGTCGGGCGGGGTCTGCAGCGGGTTGGCCGGGATGTAGTTCTGCGGATCGCCGAGAAAATTCGGATAGAAGAACACCACAACCGAGAAAATCAGCAGGAACACCGTCAGTCCGAACAGGTCCTTGATCGTGTAGTAGGGGTGGAACGGGATCGAATCCTGCGGCCCCTTGTGGTCGATGCCGAGCGGGTTGTTCGAGCCGTGCTGGTGCAGCGCGATGAGGTGCAGCCCGACTACCGCGACGATGACGAACGGCAACAGATAGTGCAGCGAGAAGAAGCGATTGAGCGTCGGGTTGGCGACGGTGAACCCGCCCCACAGCAGGGTCACGATCTTCTGTCCAAAGATCGGGATCGCCGAGAACAGGTTGGTGATGACAGTCGCGCCCCAATAGCTCATCTGCCCCCAGACCAGCACATAGCCCATGAAGGCAGTCGCCATCATCAAGAGGAGGATGACGACGCCGAGCATCCATAAGAGCTCGCGCGGGTACTTGTAGGAACCGTAGTAAAGACCTCGGAAGATGTGGATGTAGACGATGACAAAGAACATCGACGCGCCGTTCATATGGATGTAGCGCAACAGCCATCCATAGTTGACATCGCGCATGATGCGTTCGACCGAGTCGAACGCCATCGTCGATTCCGGCGTGTAATGCATCGCCAGCACGATGCCGCTGACGATCATGATCACCAGCATGATCCCGGCGAGCGAGCCGAAATTCCACCAGTAGTTCAGGTTGCGCGGCGTCGGATATTCGTTGAGCTCGTGCTCGAGCGTCGCGACGAACGGCAGGCGATAGTCGATCCAGCGGACGATCCGGCTGATCCGGCCGGTTCCGGTGACTGGCATGGTGTCTTCCTAACCGATCGTGATCGCGGTATCGGAGGTGAATTTGTAGGCCGGCACTTCCAGGTTCAGCGGCGCCGGCCCATCGCGGCGCCGGCCGGAGGTGTCGTAGACCGAGCCGTGGCACGGGCAGAACCAGCCGCCATACGCACCGCGGTCGTCATTCGGCTTCTGCCCCAACGGAATGCAACCGAGATGCGTGCAGACGCCGACGACGATCAGCCATTCGGGCTTTTGCACGCGCTGCGCGTCGGTTTGCGGGTCGCGCAAGGTCGAGATGTCGACATCCTGGGCGGCCTTGATTTCCTCGGGGGTGCGGCGGTCGATGAAGACCGGCTTGCCGCGCCAGGCGACGGTGAGGCGCTGGCCCACTTGGATCGGCGACAGATCGACATCGGTGGTCGACAACGCCAGCGTATCCTTAGCCGGGTTGAGGCTGTCGATGAAGGGCCAGATCGCGCAGGCGGCACCGACGACGCCCAGCGCCGTCGCGGTCAAGGTCAGGAAATCGCGACGCGTTTCATCGTCATGGCCGTGGGAAACCTGCGATTGCGCCACATCCGACATCCGAACACCCCACTTTATCGGCCGCGGTTCTTCTGGCCGCCTAAGTGGCTGGCAAGCTACACCGTTGAAGAAGACGAACTATGCGACAGACCGACGCATAAATCCGCCGGAAAAGCGGCAAAATGTCCACCCCCATAATCGCGCGGGCGATGTGCGTCGGCTGGCCTGAGGAATTTCGTTTTGCGCCTTGCTCTTTATGAGCCCGACATCCCGCAGAACACCGGAGCGCTGCTGCGGCTCGCCGCCTGTTTCGGCGTCGGCGTCGATCTGATCGAGCCGACCGGGTTTCTCCTCGACGATCGCCGGCTCAAGCGCGCCGGCCTCGATTACGCCGATCTCGTTGCCGTCGTCCGCCATTCCTCTTGGACCCAATTCCGCGCCGCGCGCGACCCCGAATCGCGGCTGATCCTGATGACCACAGCCGGTGCGATGCCGCTCCACCGCTTCGAATTCACCGCGACCGACACGATCCTCCTCGGCCGCGAAAGCGCCGGCGTACCCGAGGCGGTGCACGCGGCGGCGGATGCGCGGGTCGTCATCCCCTTGCAGAGCGAGGCACGATCGCTCAACGTCGCGCTCGCCGGGGCGATCGCGCTGTTCGAGGCGCTGCGCCAGGTGGGTCGACTCCCCGGTGGGCTCCCCGTGAGGTGACGGTGGCCAAGGAAGCTGACAACGATACCGCCCGGCGCGCGCAGACCGCGCAGTGGTTCGCGGAACTGCGCGACCGCATCTGCGCCGCGTTCGAGGCGATCGAAGATGACTTCGCCGGCTCGCCGGCGGCACGATTCGTTCGAAGCGCTTGGCAGCGACCGGGCGGCGGTGGCGGCACGATGGCGGTGATGAAGGGCCGAGTCTTCGAGAAGGTCGGGGTCAACGTCTCAACCGTCCACGGCGAGTTCGCCCCGGAATTCCGCGGCGAAATCCCCGGCGCCGCCGAGGACCCGCGCTTCTGGGCGGCGGGCATCTCGCTCGTGTCGCATCCGTGCTCGCCGCTGGTCCCGGCGGCCCACATGAACACGCGCCACATCGTGACGAGCAAAGCGTGGTTCGGCGGCGGCGCCGATCTGACGCCGATCTATCCGGACGAGAAAGCCGCCGCCGAGTTTCACGCCGCGCTGCGCGGCGCCTGCGACGCCTATGAAGCCGACGCTTACACCAAATACAAAAAGTGGTGCGACGAGTATTTCTACCTACCGCACCGCGACGAGCCGCGCGGCGCCGGCGGTATCTTCTTCGACTATCTCGACAGCGCTGATTTCACGCGTGATTTCGCCTTCACCCGTGCGGTCGGCGAGGCGTTCGCCGCCGCCTATCCCGCGATCGTCCGCGCCCGGATGCGTCAGCCCTGGACGGCGGAGCAGCGGCGGCACCAGCTCGTCCGCCGCGGCCGCTATGTCGAGTTCAACCTGCTCTACGACCGCGGCACGAAGTTCGGTCTCAAAACCGGCGGCAATGTCGATGCGATCCTGATGTCCCTGCCGCCAGAGGCGGCCTGGCCCTAAGATTCCGCCGGAGGCGGCCTGGCCGTAAGACCCCGCCTGAGGTCGCTTGGCCCTGATCAGACCTGCTGGATCGCCGACAACAGCCAATGCCCGCCGCGGCCGCGGACGAAGGTCCACACCTCCTCAGCCTCGGTCGGGATGCGTGGGTCGCCGCTGACCAGCGCCCCGGGACTCGATGGGGGCGCGCCGATCCGCACCGTGTAGTCGAGCGCGGTCCACCGCATATGGGCGGTGGCGTATTGCATGTCGCCCTCTTCCCAACTTTCGGTCAGGTCGGCCTTCACCAGGCTGACGTTGGAGACCAGGTTCTGCACGCCCTGGCTTGAGTTCTTGGTCAGCTCCTCGGAGAAATAAGTCAGCATCTCCGGCGTCAACAGCTGCCGCAGCTGGCCGAGATCGCCCTGGCCCCAAGCCTCCTGGATCGCCGCGTGCAGCGACTGGAAGGCGTTGAGATCGGCATCGCTGACAATGATGTCGCTGCCGCGGTAGCGCTGCGGCGTCGGGGCCGCTGCTGCGCCCAACGAGCGCGGCACACCGCCGCCCATCCCCCTGACGCCGCCGCTGAGCAACCGCAGGACGAAGAAAATCAGGAAGCCGATGATCAGCAGTGTGAACAGTCCGCCGAACATGTGGCCGAAGAAACCGCCGCCGAACAGCATTGAGCCGAGGAACCCGCCGAACATTCCGGTCAGGAACGGATGGCGCGAAAAGAAGCTGCCGCCCCCTGGATAAGGGCTCGCGAGGCCCGGCGAGGGCGCCGGATTGGTCATCGAGCGGCTCAGCGGCGCGGCGCCGTTATTGTCGAAGCTGCGCAACCCGCGGGTGCCCATGCTTGAGAAGCCGCTGATGCTGGCGCCGGCTCGCGCATCGGCCATGGTTGGGGCCAAAGCGAGTGTCAGGCCGAACAGCAGCGCCGCCATCAGGCGCCATTTCGTCGAACGTTTCATCATAAGCGTATCCAGCGCGAGCGGCTTGTTGCGCGCAGCATATGGGGTGTCGAGCCGCTTTGCACCAGGATGGGGAAAGGGGGAACAGTGGTGCTCGCTTGATTGGCGCGACCCGCATGCCCAAATAAACCAACGTCGGATGCCGCAATCGGGTCCGGCGTGGTGTCTCGCTCAGTGAGGAGAAGCCGCCGTGGCACGATTGTCGCTGTTCAACTCCCCGCTTCTTTTGGGGTTCGACCATTTCGAGCGGGCGCTCGACCGGGTCAGCAAGGTCTCGAGCGACGGGTATCCGCCCTACAATATCGAGCAAGTGAGCGATAACGCGCTGCGCATCACGCTGGCGGTCGCCGGCTTCGCGATGAGCGATCTGTCGCTGACCATCGAGGACAACCAGCTCGTCGTGCGCGGCAAGCAGTCGGACGACGAGAGCCGCATCTATCTCCATCGCGGGATCGCCGCCCGCCAATTCCAGCGCTCGTTTGTCCTCGCCGAGGGCATCGAGGTGCGCGCGGCTTGGCTTGACAACGGGCTCCTGCATATCGATCTGACTCGACCGCAGCCCGAGACGCGGGTGCGGACGATCGAGATCAAGGATGGCGCCGCTAAGGAGAGCCCCGTGGAACTCAAACGAACCGCCCCCGCGCTGGTGCGCTCATCTAAGTAGGATGGCTAGCTCGCTCAGGATTGGCGCAGATTTCGCATGTCCCCGATCGGGACTTAACCACCTGACCGGCTCAAGGCCGGGCAGGGGGAGGTAGAGATGCAAACGAACGAACAAATGCGGCAGATGACCACGAACGACCTGGCGATGCTCGGCATGCAGGACATCGCCTATGTGAAGCCGGTGGTCGTGGACGGTACGGCCAGCTGCGCGGTCCACGCCGCCGACGGGACGCAGATGGCCTTGATCGCCAATCGCGATCTCGCCTTCGCGGTGGTGCGCCAGAACGAGATGGAGCCGGTCAGCGTCCACTGACCGCTTCCGCTAGCCCGCCGAACCTCCGGTCAGGAGGGCATAGAGCGCGTCGGCGCTGTTGGCGCCGCGCAATTTTTCGCACATCGCGCGGTCGCGCAGCAACCGTGAGACGAGGGCCAACGCCTTCAAATGTTCGGCCCCGGCATCGGCCGGCGCCAACAGCAAAAACAACAGGTCGACCGGCTCGTCGTCGATCGCCTCGTAGGGGATCGACCGTTCGAGACGCGCGAAGAGACCGTAAAGCCGAGTGAGCTCCCCGAGCCGGCAATGCGGGATCGCGACCCCGTTGCCAATCCCGGTGGTGCCGAGTCGCTCCCGCTCGGTCAACGCATCGTAGATCCGCCGGTCGGCGACACCGACCATTGTTCCGGCCCGCCGCGCCAACTCCTGCAGCACCTGCCGCTTGGTCGGCGCACGCAATTGGGCGATGACGCTGCGCGGCGTCACCAGATCGGCGATTTCGAGCTTTACCTGCTCAGCATCCAAGGGGCGACTCCGCCCGGCTCACAGCGTCATCTGCTTTTCGCGCCGGCGCTGAACCGACGAGGGGATGCGCATTGCCTCACGATACTTGGCGACCGTGCGGCGGGCAATATCGACTCCGTCGGCCTGCAGCAATTCGACGATCCTCTCGTCCGAAAGCGTGATGTCGGCCGGTTCCCGGTCAATCATGTGGCGGATGCGGAACCGAACCGCCTCGGCCGAATGCGCCTCGCCGCCACGCGAGGCGGCGATCGACGAGGTGAAGAAGTATTTGAGCTCGAAGAGGCCGCGCGGCGTGGCGATGTACTTGTTGCTGGTCACCCGGCTGACCGTGCTCTCGTGCATGCCGATCGCGTCGGCGATGTCGCGCAGGATCAGCGGGCGCAGCGATTGTACCCCATGACGAAAAAATCCATCCTGCTGCTCGACGATTTCGCTCGCCACTTTAAGAATTGTCGTGGCGCGCTGGTGCAGCGACTTGACCAGCCAGTTGGCCGCCTGCATCCGGTCGGCGATGTACTCACGCTCGCCCCTGCTGCGCGCGGCGCTGCTAATCCGCGCGTAATAGCGGTTGTTGATGAGGACGCGCGGCAGGGTGTCGGTGTTCAGCTCGATAATCCAGCCGCCGTCCGGCTCGACGCGCATCAGGATATCGGGGACGATTGGCTGCGCCTGCGGCGGATCGAAGGCAAGGCCCGGACGCGGGTCCAATGACTTGATCTCGCCGACCATCTCGGCGAAGTCATCAGCATCGACCTGGCACAGGCGCAACAGCGCCGGGGTGTTCCGCGCGGCCAGCAGCGGAAGATTGTCGAGCAGCGTCTGCATCGCGGGGTCGAGGCGGTTGCGGTCGCGCAGCTGCAGCGCCAAACATTCTGACAGGTCGCGGGCGAAAATCCCCGGAGGGTCCAGCTCCTGGAGCCGGGCGATGACCGGCTCGATCCGCTTTGGCGAACAACCGAGCCGGGCCGCCGCCTCAGCGATATCACCGCGCAGGTAGCCGGCCTCGTCGATCTGATCGAGCAAATAGACAGCGATCACCCGGTCTGCCTGATTCGGCAGGTCGGCGCCGATCTGCTCGAGGAGATGTTCGCGCAAGGTGCGCGGGCGCGCCGCGGCCTGGTCGAGCCCGGGAAGATCGTCGATGTCGACGGCGCCGTTGCGGGTGCGCCAAGGCTGCGCATCGCCGCCGAAATCGGCCTTGCCGTCGCCTTCGGTGCCGGCAGAAGCGTCCCATTGCTCGGAGCCATCCGGAAAATCGGTCGCGGCTGGCGGGGCGGCTTCGGTGGAACCGTTGGGATCGGTCCCGTTCGCCTCGCCCGGATGCGCGCCGTCCTCGCCCTCGGCTTCGCCGCGCTCAAGCAGCGGGTTCTGCTCGATCTCGGCATCGACGTAGTCGGCGAGCTCAAGGTTCGACAGCTGCAGCATCTTGATCGCCTGCTGCAATTGCGGCGTCATCACCAGCGCCTGGGTCTGGCGAAGCTCCAGCCGCTGCGAAAAACCGATTCTGTTCACAAATCGCTCCGTTCGGAGCGGCTTATAGGCTGAATCTTTCGCCCAGGTAAACGCGTCTCACATCGGCGTCGGCGACGATATCGTCGGGCGCGCCCTCCATCAGCACGCGGCCCTCATGCAAGATATATGCCCGATCGACGATCTGAAACGCCTCTCGGACATTGTGATCGGTGATCAAAACCCCGATGCCGCGGTCTTTGAGGTGCGCCACTAAGTCGCGGATGTCGTTGACCGCGATCGGGTCGATTCCGGCCAGCGGCTCGTCCAGCAGGATGAAATGCGGCTGGGTCGCCAGTGCCCGGGCAATCTCGCAGCGCCGCCGCTCGCCGCCCGACAACGCCATCGCCGGCGCGCGCCGCAAATGGCTGATTGAGAATTCGGCCAGCAGCGAGTCGAGCATCGCTTCGCGCACATCGGGTTCGGCCTCCGCCATCTCGAGCACTGCGCGGATATTCTGCTCGACCGTGAGGCCGCGAAAAATCGACGCCTCCTGGGGCAAGTAGCCGACGCCCAGGCGAGCGCGCCGGTACATCGGCAGTTCGGTGATGTCTTCGCCGTCGAGGCTGACCGTGCCGGTATCGGCCGCGATCAGCCCGGTGATGATGTAGAAACACGTGGTCTTGCCGGCGCCATTGGGGCCGAGCAGCCCGACAACCTCGCCACGCTGCACCGAGACGTGGACGTCGCGCAGCACCGAGCGGCGCTTGAAGCTCTTCCCTAGCCCGCGGCCGACCAGGCCCTGATCGTCGGCAACGAGACGAGGCCGGGCTACAGGCGCCACCATCCCGGGAGTGATCCATTCCGGGATCGGGAATTCGGGCTCGTCGCCGCTGCCCATCACGGCTTCTTAGCCGGCGCCGGTTCGCCAGGCTTGGCTGGCGAGGCCGGCGGCGACGGAGGCTTGGGCTGCCCGGGCGGGCCCTGATCCGTATCTTGCTTCACGAAAACACCCTGCACGCGCTGACGAGTGCTGCCGGGCAGCGTCGAGGCGGGCAGAATGCGGCTGATATTCCGGTTCATGTCCATGACAGCATATTGCCCGGTGATGACGTCCTTGCCGCGGGTGATGACGACATTGCCAAGCAGCGTGCAAATCCCAGTCGTTGCATTATAGACCGCGTAATCGCCGCGTCCGATATCTTCCGCGCCGATAACGACGACATGGCCCTGAGCATCCATCCGATCGATCTTGGAATCTTCGCTCCCAGCGGCCGGCGTGGCACCCGGCTTGTCCGGCGGCTTGCCGGCGACAGCCGGTGAGGCGGGCGGTTTAGCGGGTGCAGATGGCGGGTTGCCTGGCGCTGGAGGCTGGCCCGGCGGCGCATTTTTGATCATATACGCTGTTAAGATATCAGCCTTGACGGTGCGTCCGTTGTGCACCGCAACCGCATCGCCGCGTGCCACCGCGATCTGCTTGGTGTCGTACCACTCAAGCGCATCGCGCGCGGTTACGGTATCGCTAGCCGTGGTCAGTTTCAGCGACTTGCCCCGCATGATGCCGACCCCCTGATCGACATCGTAGTCGGCGCGGTCACCAACGACCGTGCGGTTATCGCGAGTGACGACGACATTCCCTTCGGCTTCGATTCGATAAATCTCGGTATTTCCTTCGGTATTGGCGGCATTGGGATTGGGGGTCTTGATCTGGCGGTAATGCGCTATCAGCGTATCGGCCTTGATCGAGGCAGGTCCGCGCGTCGCCACCGCATTGCCGCGAGCGATGTAGATCTGTTTGTCCTGTTGCCACTCGATGCCGGAATCGGACTGGACGTTGATCGGCGTCCCGCTATCGGTGGTGCCGAGCTGAGCCAGGGCTGGCGGCGCCAGACCCAGCTCAAGCGACACCACCACTACCGCGGCCAGCTTCGCCAAGCTTTTCAGAACCAGGCTCGACATTCAGCTCGGCTTTTTTGGCGCCGGCTTTGGGGGAGCGGGCGCTTTTGCAGCATGGCTCAGCGCAGGGTGGGGCGCGGGGTGAGCCGCCGATCGTGCGACGGCGTGGGCCGGCGCCGGCGGTGGTAGCGGCGCGACTTTGGCCTCGATCAGCGTCGCGGCTTGCGCAATCGGTGGTGGCACGCTGGCGGGCGGCGGCGCCGCATCCACCCCTGACGTGCTACCGCGCAGCAATAGATCCGAATTGCCGGTGAAGATGACGATGTCGCCTTTATCGATGATCTGAAACCCCTCGGCCTTGAGATCGCCCGATGGGCCGTGGCCCTCGACTGGTTCGTGGCCCTCGGCGGCGTTGTTCACCGCATCGAGGCGGGCCGATGCGGTGATGATCTGGGTTCCGTTCTCGTGGGTCAACGTCACGTGGCCGAGCAGGTCGAGAAACTGGGTGTTCGACTGGTAGACGCCGCTGTCGGCGGTGACGACGACATTCGCCCCGTTGTGGCTTTTCAAATCGGCCCTCGGCTGGTCGAGAGCCATCACGTCGTCACGTCCCGGCACCTGGCGGCCGAGCGCCGCGGTGATGATGAACGGGTGGCCAGACCGGTCGGTACCGGCGTAGCGCGGGTTCATCATGCGCAGCTCCCCCGCCTCACGCAGGTCGATCGCCGCGAACCGGAGCCGATCGAAGAGCGGCGCCACACGCGGCCAGACCGCAACGAGCAGCAGGAGAAAGATGCCGACTGCCGGCAGCGCCAGCCGCATCATCGCCACGCGCCGGCTATGGCGATTGCCGGGCAGGTTGCTCAGCCACTCCGTGATTGGCCGCAGTGTCAGTACGCCGCGCGGCGGACGCGCTCCGAAACCGATCGCCCGGGGCGGCCAACCGCTGCCGTTCATGCCACCCCGGCGCGTAGGCAATCGTGCATGTGCAGAAAGCCTGTCGGGCGCCGTCCTTCATCGACGACAAACAGCGCGGTGATGGCAAAACGGTTCATCACCCCGAGCGCCTCGGCCGCAAGAGCCGCCGCCGTGGTCGTCTTCGGGTCGGGATGCATGATTTCGGCGACGGTGCGGTCCAACAGCGCATCGCCCATGTGCCGTCGCAGATCGCCATCGGTGATGACGCCGATCAGCCTGCCGTCGTCATCGATGGCGCCGACGCAGCCAAAGCTCTTGGCGGTCATCACCAGGATCGCCTCGGACATCCGCATCCGCGGCGCGGCAAGCGGCACCTCGTCGCGAGCGTGCATGATATCGCCGACCCGGAGCAGCTTGCGGCCGATCGAGCCGCCGGGGTGGAACAGCTGAAAATCGGCGGTCGAAAAGCCCTTGCGCTCCAACAGCGCCACCGCCAGCGCGTCGCCCAGAGCCAGCATCATCGTCGTCGAGGTGGTCGGGGTCAGCCCCATCGAGCAGGCCTCGGCGGCGGCCGGAAGCGAAAGCACCACGTCGGCCGCCTCGGCGAGGGTCGAGCGCGGATCGCCGGTCACCGCGATCAGCGGAATCCCAAAACGGCGCGAATAGGCGAGGATGTCGGCAAGCTCGGCGCTGTTTCCGGAATTCGACAGCGCCAGCACCACATCGCCGGCGCCGATCATGCCGAGATCGCCGTGGCTCGCTTCGGCGGGGTGAACGAATTGCGCACGTGTCCCGGTCGAAGCCAAGGTGGAGGCGATCTTGTGGGCGATATGCCCGCTCTTGCCGATGCCGGTGACGATCAGCCGCCCGGTCGCCGCAGCGACGAGGTCAAGCGCGGCGCCGAAAGCGCCGTTGAGCGCGCCGGCGAGAAGCTGAAGCCCGTCGATCTCGGCGCGGATCACCCGGCGCGCCACGGCAAGGTCACGGCCGAGGCCCGACTCCTGCCGGTCGCCTTTCGCCGCCGCTGATAGGCCGGCGAGGGTATCGTCCATTGATCCCCCGAATATCCCCTTGATAGCTATAGGCCGCCCGAAATGCGGCATCCCCAAGGCGCTTGATCGGCGGCATCCAAGGCACCGCCGGTGCTCAGTGAGCGAAGATGTCTTGCTCCGCCCACCCTGCGAGGTCAAGCAGGACCCGCGTCGGTAGGAACTCGAACGAGGCGCGCGCCAGCTCCGTTCTCCCTTCACGGGCGAGCATTGTGTCAAGTCGGGCGCGCAACGCGTGCAGGTGGAGGACGTCGGTCGCCGCATATTGTAGCTGCTGGTCGGTAAGCGTCGCCGCGCCCCAATCCGAGCTCTGTTGCTGCTTCGACAGGTCGACGTTGAGGATATCCTTGCACAGATCGCGCAGCCCGTGCCGGTCGGTAAACGTGCGAGCCAGGCGCGAGGCGATCTTGGTGCAATAGACCGGTCCGGCCATGACCCCCAGGTAGTGGTACATCATGGCCAGATCGAAGCGGGCGAAGTGGAACAGCTTCGTTACCGAGGAATCGGCCATTAGCGCCTTGAGGCGTGGCGCCTCATAATTCCCCGGACCCAATTGAACGAGATGTGCGTCGCCGTCGCCGGCCGAGAGCTGCACCAGGCACAGCCGGTCGCGATGCGGGTTCAACCCCATCGCCTCGGTATCGACCGCGACCGCCGGCCCGAAGCTGATGCCTTCGGGGAGATCGCCGCGATGCAGCTTATGGCTCATGCGTCTCTGCGAAATGGTGCCCAGGAGAAGACTCGAACTTCCACGACATTGCTGCCACAGGTACCTGAAACCTGCGCGTCTACCAATTCCGCCACCTGGGCATTTTACGGTCGGGCGGAGATAAGCCCGGCCCCCCGCGATGTCAACCGCGACTCGCCCGGCGAGCATGGCTGACAGGGTTGGCGGGGTGCGCCCGGCGGCGCATGATGACGTTGGTGGAGGCCCCCCATGAAGATCACCAAGTTCGAGACCCTGCATTGCGACGCCGGCTGGCGGGTCAATTCGTTCCTCAAGGTCTCGACCGATGAGGGCATCACCGGCTGGTCGGAATTCATGGAGGGCTACGGCGCACAGGGCCTCGCCACGGTCGTCGAGAAGCTCGGCGCGCGGCTGGTCGGCCAGGACCCGCGCCCAGTCGAGCGCCACAGTGCCTATCTCTACGCTGCGACCCGCCAGGCGGCGGGCGGCCTCAACGCCCAGGCGATCGGCGCGATCGAGAACGCGCTGGTCGACATCAAGGCCAAGGCGCTCGGCGTACCGGTCTACGAGCTGCTCGGCGGTCCGGTGCGCGACCGGCTGCAGCTCTACTGGTCGCATTGCGGCACCTACCGTGCGCGCTATGCCGAGCGGATCAAGGAATGGGCCGGGGTCGAGCCGATCCGCAGCATGGACGACATCGTCCGCCTTGGCGCCGAGGTGAAAGCTAAGGGGTTCAAGGGCCTCAAGACCAACCTGATCCGCTTCGACGGCGGCAAGGTGTCGATGTACGGCCCCGGCACAGGCAATCCGCCGGGGTTTCCCGAGCTCAACGTCGATAGCAGCATCGCCGCTGCCGCGGTCGACCAACTCTCGGCCTTCCGCGAGGGCGCCGGCAAGGGGGTCGGCCTCCATCTCGACACCAACTTCAACTACAAGATCGACGGCTACATCAAGCTGACGCGGGCGCTGGAACCGCTCGACCTCGTATGGCTGGAGATCGACCTCTACGACCCGCCGGGCTTGGCCCACATCCGCAATTCCAGCCGTACGCCGATCTCGTCCTGCGAGTCACTCTATGGACGCCGCCAGTTCCGCCCGTTCTTCGAGAACCAGTCGGTCGATTACGCGATCATCGACATCGCGTGGAACGGTATCCTCGAATCGGTGAAGATCGCGAACATGGCCGATTCCTTCGAGGTCAACGTCGCGCCGCATAATTTCAACGGGCATCTCGGCACGCTGATCAGCGCGCATTTCTCGGCGGTCGTGCCCAACTTCAAGGTCATGGAGATCGACATCGACGATATCCTGTGGAAGGACGACATCGTCACCCGACCGCCGGTGATCGAGAACGGCGACCTGCTGCTGCCGGCTGGCCCGGGCTGGGGCGCCGATGTCAATGAGGAATTCGTCCGCGCCCACCCGCCACGGCGATAACGGAGCATCTGAAACGGTCGGACGCTTGGCAGCCGCGTCGATACGCTAAATAGCCCGCCGTGCTCTGCGGTTCAGTTCGCGACCCCGTCCTTCTGTGCGGGCGGCATATAATACCCAAAAATAAACGTAATAACCGTCGTAAGAGCGGTCTGGACGCCTCCGTCCATCTCTATATGTGCTCTGCCAAGCCCCCAGATTACTAGAGTGGCAACCGCCGCGCCTACCGTTCCACTCATTACCTTTGTCGTAGGAGCTCCGGTCTGTGTCGACGCCATAAGATCCTCCCTTCGCCGTTTAATTATTGCGGCATGTTGGCGGAAGGGCCTACGGATCGGACGGACCGAGCGATCCATAGGTCCATCAGCCCTATCCACCGCGAAAAACGATACGTTTTATACGTTTAGGATTCCAGAAAAATAACATCAGAGGTTGCTTTCGCAAGCCTCTCCGCAGCATCAAAGCGAGTAGGCGTTGCGATGGCGCGCGTGAGGGCGCACGCTAGCAGCAGGCATACCCCGATGCATCCGCCTTGAGCAGAAGGAGGAAATGAAATGGCCCGTATCAAGCATATCGCGCTGGTGACCGACGATCCGGCGAAGACCGCCGAGTTCTACAAGCAGCATTTCGGTCTGACCGAGCTCTACCGCCGCCCCAGCAGCACCGGCGAACGGGGTGTTTGGCTCAGCGACGGCTACATTTACTTCGCCATCCTCAAATACGGCGATGCCGACGCGCCAAAGCTCGGGCCGGGTCAGACCTCGGACCTGCGCGGCATCCACCATATCGGCTTCCAGGTCGACGATTTGCAAGCGACGGCCAAGGCGCTGGAGCAGGCGCAGGTCGCGCCGGTGCCCCGCGACAAGCTCGACATGACCGACCCGACGCCGATGCGCGAGATCGACGCCGTCAACCTCAAATATCTCGGCCCCGACGCGGTGCAATTCGACGTGCGCCAGAAGGGCTGGGACGAGGCGGTCGGCCTGGGTATGCAGCGCTACGAGTTGACGCCGGTGAAAGAGGCCGCGGAATAAGGGGTCACCACACGATTTGTGCAAAATCGTACGCTAGGCCGCGAGGGCCGGGAATGTAACGCGAACCTCGCGTGGTGGCGGTGATGAGGCTCAGGCCCGCGACCCTGTGGGCTGCGGCTGTGATTTTCGCCTCGGCGCTGTCCGTTCTCGCTTCGCCGTAACCCGACGCGCCGCCGCCAGCGCCACTCGCGCCCACGTGACAAGCTCATCGGGTTCGTCGAACAGCCGCTCCGGCGCGCGCCAAAAGGAGAGATCTATGGTGCAGCCCTTCTTCTCGTAGCTGAGGGGTGGAAAGGACTCGGCTTCCTTGAATTCCGCCCGGTTGTGGTCATCAACCCGGAGGTAGAGCATGTTGTCCGTCACCATCCCGAACATCTGCCCGTCGCAGAACACGCCGGTCTTGCCGAACATACGGCGCATTGTGACGCGGCCGAGCGGAGCGAGCTGCTCGCGCAGGAACTCGGCAAAGCTGTCGCTGGCAACCATCCTCCGTCCTCCGTTCCGGCCCGGCGGGCTTGGCCCCCGCAGGACAGCGCTGACGATGCTCCTAGTAAGTAGAATGGTTGTCGGCAGTGTCCAGAAACTCTCGCATTTTCAGGGTTGGCGCTCCGCGGCCGGATAGACCGATTTCCTATCTGGTGCTCGCTGGGAAGGGGTCACCATACGATTTGTTCAAAATTGCACACTAAGCCCGGACGGAGAGCTTGAGTCCGGAACGTATAGTGAACATTTGTTAAGGAGTCGCCCCGCGTTGTAGGCGCCTGATGCCAAATCCGCGGCGAGCCTGATAGAAGCCTGTTCTTGCCTGTTTTTGAAATCATAAATCGAGAAATTCCAATAGCTTGACCCTGATCTTTTTTCGCCTCGCGCGCGCGAGGGTGCCGCGGGAACATTGCGGCCGGAGCCGATAAGGGGCAGGCTAGCGCCATGCCTATTCTCGGGAGGAAGCCGCGATGAGCGATAACACCCAGGACTTCAATTTCCTGTCCGGCGTCAAGGTCGTCGATTTCACCCAGTTCGAGGCGGGGACGACCTGCACCGAGGTGCTCGCCTGGTTCGGCGCCGAGGTGGTCAAGATCGAGAACCCGGGCCGCGGCGATCCCGGGCGGCGGCTCCGCCCCGGCAAACCCGATGACGACCCTTGGTACTTCTACCAGTTCAACGTCAACAAAAAGTCGATCGCGATCAACCTCAAGGAGCCCAAGGGCCTCGCCATCGTCAAGGACATGATCAAGCAGGCTGACATCGTCGCCGAGAACATGGCCCCCGGCACGATCGAGCGCCTCGGCCTTGGCTACGACGAGGTCAAGAAGATCAATCCCCGCATCATCTATTGCCAGGTCAAGGGCTTCGCCAGCGGCAGCCCGCACGAGAAGGGGCTGGCCTTCGACATGATCGCCCAGGCCGCGGGCGGCCCGATCAGCGTCACCGGCTGGCCCGACCAGCCGCCGGTCAAGCCGGGCTTGAGCTTTGGCGACACCGGCACCGGCATGCTAATGGCGGCGACGATCTTGGGCGCCTTGCACGAGCGCAACCGCACCGGCGTGGGGCGACGCCTCGAAATCGCGATGCAGGACGCGATGGTGCACTACATGCGCACCTGCTTCGCCACGATGGCGCGCACCGGCAAGCCGGCCCAGCGCCGCGGCGCCAAGCCCAGCGCCGGCAATAACGCGCCGGCCGGGCTTTTCCCTTGCAAGGGTGGCGGCCCCAACGACTATCTCTACATCACCACCAGCCGGGCCAACCCCGAACACTACGCGCGGCTGATGAAGCTGATCGGCCGCGAGGACCTGGTCGAGGATCCGCGCTTCGCGACGGGCGATGCGCGCGTCAAGAATTCCGTGGAGCTCGAAAACATCATCGGCGAATGGACCAGCCAGCACGACAAGCGCGAGGTCATGGAAAAGCTGATCGCCGTCGGCGTGCCCGCCGGGGCGGTGTTCGACACGATGGAACTGCAGAACGAGCCAAGCTTTGTCGAGCGCGGCTTTATGCAGACCGTCAAGCACCATAACGGCGAATACAAGATGGCGAGCTGGCCGGTGCGGGTCGACGGCAAGAGCGTCAAAATCAAGGGCTCGCCCGCGCTCGGTCAGGACACGGCCGATGTGCTGAAGAGCTGGCTGAAGATCGACGCCGCCGGCGTCGCAGCGCTAAAGGGCGAGGGCGTGCTGTAGGGCGGAAAAGCGGAGCGTCTTCCGCCGATGCCAAGCGGGCGAGTTGGCGGATGGCGCTGTGCTTATCCGCCCTACGCGCTCGCCGCGCGGCGGTTCTCGTAGACCTGGAGATGGGCGTAGGCGGCGCGCAACAGCGGCGTCTCCAGCCCGAATTGGATGGCCCGCCGGCGCATGTCGCCGACAATCCAGTCGCCCTCGGTGCGCGAGCCCTGCGCTAAATCGTGATGCATCGAGGCGTTGTTGACGCTGCCCTTCTCGGTCAGCATCCGGCCGATCTGCTCGACATAGGCGGGGCGCAGCTTGTAGCCGGCCGCTTCGGCCACCGCCTGGTTTTCCGCAAAAAGCTGACGCACCAGCATTTCGCCATCCTCGGTCGCGGCGATGTCGCCGATGGTGCCACGCATCAGGCAGTTCATGCCGGCCATCGTCGTGATCATCACGAACTTTTCCCACATATCGAGCATGATGTTGTCACTGCCCGGCGCGTCGACCTTGGTGCCAGCGAACTCCGCCGCGATCGCCCGCACCCGTTCGCTGATCCCGCCACCACGGTCGCCAAAGGCGATCCCCGACAGCCGATTGTGGTGGCGGATGCCGCCGTCCGGCCGCAGGCTGGCGCCGACATAGGCGACCCCGCCGAGGATCGCCTCGCCGCCAAATGCCGCCGCGAGCCGGTCGAGATGAACGAGGCCGTTGAGCAGTGGCAACACCGCGGTGCGCGGTGCGACCGCCGGTCGCACCGCCTCGATCGCCTGATCGAGGTCATAGTGCTTGGCCGTCAGGATGATCAGATCGTAGGGGCCTGACAGCCGCTCAGCAGTGGCGAGCTGCGGCCTAACCGTAAAGTCGCCGAGCGGGCTGGTCACCCTGAGCCCACACTCGGATAGCAGCGCTGCGCGCGCTGGGCGTACCAGGAAGGTGACGTCGCGCCCGGCTTCGGCGAGGCGACCGCCGAAATAGCCGCCGACCGCACCGGCACCAAGGACCAGGATCCGCACTATTGCCCGTTTTTGGCCGTGACCAGCGCCAGCCCGCGCAGCACGTCGAGCGCCTGGGTCAGCTGCTCGTCGCCGGACGTACCAAGATCGGCGCTGGCGACCGCCGTATTGGCTTCCTTACTGGGCGGCGGCGCGGTCGCCTGGTTGGGCGGCGTCGGACCGGGCGTGCTGGGTGCCGCCGGCGCCGGGTTGGCGGTCGGGTCGGTATTTTTCAGGGCGCCGCGCAGATCGGCTTCGCGGCGATTGAAACCCTGCGCCAGCCGCTCCAGCTTGACCGGCACCACATTGAGGTCAGGATCGAGCCCCTTACCTTGGATCGCCCGGCCGCCCGGCGCCTCATAGCGTGCCGTGGTCAGCCGGATCGCGCCGTTGCCGTTCAAGGGAATGAGCGACTCGATCGCGCTTTCGCCAAAGGTCTTGGTGCCGACCAGGATGGCGCGGTGGTTGTCCTGCAACGCGGCGGCGACCAGCTCCGCCTCGCGGGCGCTGCCGCCATTGACCAGCACCACGATCGGCAGGCCGTTGGCGGCGTCCCCGGGTGTCGCTGGGATGCGCTTGGTGTCGCCCTTACGCGACTTGACGACGGCGATGTCACCCTTGTCGATGAAATCGTCGGCCACCGCTACGGCGGTATCGAAATCGCCGCCGGGGTTATTGCGCAGATCGACGACAAAGCCGACCAGCTTCTTGCCGGCCTTTTGCTGCATGTCCTGGATCGCCGCGGTGAGCGCCGCCTGGGTGGCGTCGTCGAAGCCGGCGATCCGGATATAGCCGACATCGTCGCCGTCGAGATGCGAAGCGACGGTCGTCAGCTTGGCGTTCGAGCGCTTCACCGTGATGTCGGCGGGCTTGCCGTCGGCCCGGCGCAGGGTCAGCGTGATCTCGCTGTCCACGGGCCCGTCCAGCTTCTGCTCGACCTCCGACAGCGTCAGGTCGTAAACCGGATCCTTGTCGATCGCGAAGATCGTCTCGCCAGGCTTGATCCCAGCGGCCGCGCCGGGCGAGCCGTCGCGCGGCGACACCACCTTGACCTGACCGCTCTGCAGGGTAATGACCAGCCCAATCGAGCCGATATCGGTCTGGGCCGGGGCTTGCAGCGCCTTGTATTCGGCTTCGCTCAGATAGGCGCAATTCGGGTCGAGGCTCGACAGCATCCCGGCGATCGCGGTCTCGATAAGCTTGCGGTCGGCGACCGGCTCGACCGCATCCTGACGAATCCGCTCGAACGCTTCGCCAAACAGATTGAGCTGCTCGTATACCCCGCTCTTGGTGTTCTTCGATTGCGGAAGAGCCGCGGCGGGTGCGAGCAGCACAAGCAGCGCGAGCGTCGGCACCCATTTGCGCATGCGCATCATTTCTCCACGAGAGCGTCCGCACACTATCCGAGAATCCGGCCATTGCAATGGGGTCGGCGTGTTTTCTGGGCCGGACACACCGTCGTTTAAACCGCCGATGAGAACATTGCCGTCGGCCTCTGCTACCAGCGGTGGAGGGAGAGGTCCTGACCGCGCCGTTGCATCGACTGAAGCGGCAAAGCATCGTATAGGGAGCCGTTATGAGCGTTGTGGATCGCATTATCGTCGGTGCCCGCCACCTGTCGTTTGGCGGGCCGCTCGGCCATCTGCTGGCGGGGGTATCGGAACACCTGCCGCATTGGCACACGCCGCTCGGCCATGACGGCCGCCCGGCCGATAACGGCCACGGCGACCCACGACGGCGCATCACCTTCACCATCGCGGTCATCGCTTTGGGCGCCAAGATGGCGCGGGCCGACGGCGAGGTAACTCGCGACGAGGTCGCCGCGTTCAACGAAGTCTTCCAGGTGCCGCCGGGTGAAGAAGCCCATATGCGCACGATTTTCGACCTGGCGCGGCGCAGCACGCATGGGTTCGAAAGCTATGCACGGCAGGTCGCGCGCCTTTTCGCCGACGACCGCGCCGTGCTCGAGGATTTGCTCGGCGGGCTTTTTCACATCGCCCTCGCCGATGGCGAGGTCTGCGCCGCCGAGGACGCCTATCTGCGCGAGGTCGCCCGCTTGTTTGGCTTCAGCGCGGCGGAGTACGCGCGGATTCGCGCCACCCATGCCGGCCCGCCGCCCGAGGACGACCCCCATTCGATCCTCGGTGTCGCCACCGGCGCCTCGGCCGACGAAATCCGCGTCGCCTACCATCGGCTGGTGCGCGAGCACCATCCCGACGCGTTGCTCTCACAAGGGCTGCCGCCGGAAATCCTCGAACGCGCCACCGCCCGCGTCGCGCAGATCAATGCCGCGCACGACCAGCTGATGAAAGACGGGTCGGCGCCGCGGGCATGACCCTGGCGATTCGCGAACGTCCCTCGCCAAACCACGATAGCCGGAGCGAGGCGATCGGTGGCCCGCCGCGCATCGACATGCTGGTGTTGCACTATACGGGCATGCAAAGCGTTGAGGCCGCGCTCGACCGCCTATGCGATCCGGCGGCAAGGGTCAGCTCGCATTACGTGGTCGACGAGGACGGCACGATTTGGCGTCTGGTGCCCGAGGAGCGCCGCGCCTGGCACGCCGGGGTATCCTATTGGCAGGGTGAGACAGCGCTCAACACCGTCTCGACCGGGGTCGAGATCGTCAATCCCGGTCATGAATGGGGCTATCGCGGCTTTCCCGAGCCGCAAATGCAGGCGGTTGAGACGCTGGGCCTGGACATCATCGCGCGGCGGCGCATTCCCGCGCACCGGATCGTCGGCCATTCCGACATCGCGCCCACCCGCAAGAGCGACCCGGGCGAGCTCTTCGACTGGCCGCGCCTGGCGCGCGCCGGGATTGGGCTGTGGCCCGAGCCGGCAGCGGAATTGCACCGCCGCCGCGGCCGTGGGGTCGGCATTGTCGAGCGGGCGCGCGCGCTCGCCGATCTCGCTCGCATCGGCTATCAGGTCGAGCCCGCCAACGTGGAACCGGCGATCGCGGCGTTTCAGCGCCGCTTTCGCCCCGAGCGCTGGGATGGAAGGCTCGACGGCGAGACATCGGCTCGCCTTGTCGAGGTTGCGCAGCTCTACGATGCATCGACCGCCGCGCTCGAAGCCGCCAAACGCGACCGCTTCCGCGATTATCGGCGGCTTAATTAAGTCGCTGCCGCGGCGCGGTCGGGCGGCGGGCGACGAGTTGCCCGGCCTGGTGATGGGCGAGGCGCCACTGCCCATCCTCGCGGACGAACCAGTTGCTGGCGATCAGCGTACCGCCATCCAATTCCTCCTCGCACACCACCAGCGCTGTGTCGCCGTAGAGGAACACTCGCTCGTCGTAGCAGGCGATGCGCGGCGAATCCGGGTTGGAGAGGATGCCGCGCCAGCTTTCCATGATGGCGTCCCGATCGGCTAGCGCCGGCCACCCCGGGTGGACACAGGCAACCGGCGCGCGCCGCGCCCACAGCGCGTCCATCGCCTCGGCGTCGCGGGTGGTGAAGGCACGATAGAATTCGAGGTTGGCGGCGAGCACGGCGTCGCTGTCGTCCATCTTTCGCCCCTAGTGCTGCGCCTGCTGGGTCTGCGGAGTTTGCGACGTTCCGACCAGCGGATCGAACAGGTGGCGCAACAACCCAGGGGTTAGCGCGGAGAGCGGGTTAACGGTCACCGTCGGGTCGTCGTTCGACCCGGTCAGGCGAAACGCCGCGGCGAATAGCCCCTGCCCTTCGCCGCCGGTTAGCAACGATCCGATCACCGGCAGATTGCCCACAATCGAATTGAGCACATAGGCGGGCGCCAGCGTGCCGTCGATATCGATCTGATCCTCGCCCGGATTGAGCCAGCCCTTGGCGGTGACGCCGAGCGCGCCGCCAAATCCGATCATCGGATCGAGCGTGATGCGCCCCCGCGAGAAGGTGAGATCGCCGCGCAGATTGGTGAACGGGATGCCCGAGCCCGACATCAACCCATAGACGCCGTCGAGCGACGCCAACGACAAGAGCTTGGCCAGCGCCGGCGCCCGCACCAGGCTGTAGTCAGTGCCGTCGACATGGGCGTGCGCGACCTGATGGCCGCCCGCCTCGATCACCGTGCCGTCGATCGTCAGCTTGCCGCCGACGACGTTATCGGCGATGCCGAAGAGGCCAATACTGGCGCCGAGATTGTCCGATCCAACGTGCAGCTTCCAGGCTCCATCGGCGGAAGGCAGGAGGCTGATATCGAGCCGGCTGCCATCGGCGTAGGCGCCGCCGATCCTGACCGATTGCCATCCGCCCTTGCCGCGCACCAGCGCCGCGGTGACATCGCGAAGCTCCCGATGCGGGCTGGGGCCAAGCGCCAGTCGCGCGACCCGCGCGTCGATCTGCAACGGCGGTCCTTTGTCGGGGCCGTCCTCGTTGAGCACCTTCTTCAGCGCATGGTGGAGATTGAGACGCGCGGCTTGAATATCGGCCCGCCAACCGCCGTCCGGGCGCCGGCTGACCGTCCCGGCCAGGTCGTTGTCGCCCACGACGAGATGGCGGATGTCGACCTGCGAGATGTGGTCTTTGTCGGCACTCAGCGTCACCGCGAGCCTGCCATCGAGCCCGGGCGCTTTGAGCTCGATCACCGGCACCCGCACCACCGCGTCGTTATCAAGCTCCACGGAAAGCTTCGCCGCGCCTGGCACTTGCGGCGGCTTTTCCCATCCGGCTCCCGCGAGGGACATCCGGGCGGCGGTCAAATCGAGCAGGGCGTCGAGCATCGCCTTGGTCCCGGTCGGAGGCGCGCTATAGGTCAGGTCGGCCTTGATCGGCCCGATCAACTTGTCGCCGCCATCATCCCATCCCAACCGCTGGCGCGCCGCGTCGTCGAGAGTAAGGCCAATGCGACAGCGCGTGCGGGGCCCGTTCGCGGCATGAAAATAGATGTTGCCATCGATCGTGGTTGGCGAGCCGTCGAACTTGCCGCTGCCCTGCGCGTGGACGCCGGTACGCGCGAGGTCGACGGTGAAATTGCCATCGCTCAGATTGCGATCGAGCGCGACTTTGGCGATCGAGGCGCCGGTGAGCGTCGCCTTGGCGCCGTAATCGACCTGATCGAACTTCAAATCGTTGAGCAGCGGCAGCTTGAAGTGCAGCTGAGCCTCAGCTTTGCCGCCGATGCGCGCCGGGTCGAGCCCGATTTCGTGCGCATAATGAAATGGTTTGGTGTCGAGCACCTCGAGCGCGTCCTGCAGCGGCCCGCTGAGTGGGATGTCGATCGTCATTGTCTCGACCGGCGCGCCGAGATCGGTGACCGTCACCGTGCCGCCGGTTGCCTTCAGCGTTTTAAGCTGGCCGCCGGTGAAGGTGAAATCGAGCTGCCGGTCGACCAACGACGCGGTGCCGCTGACCTTCTTCGCCGGCGGCAGGCTGTCGAGGTAGGTAACGGTCATATCGTGAAAACGCATTGTTCCGCGCGGGTTGGAGAACGCCGCCGATTGCGCCGTCGGGTCCACCGATACCCCGAGCTGCACCGTCACCTCGTCGAGCATGCCATCAGCGAGATTGGCTGTCGCCCAGCGCCGCCCGCCCTTGGCGACGCCTTGCGGCCACAAGGCATCGAGACGCGCGGTTGGCACGTTCGTCAGCGTGACGCCGAGCGCGCCGCCGAGTTTGTCCGGCCAGGCCGAGCCGGCGGAAGCTAATAGTGGCCCGAGACCACCAAGCTGCCCATCGACAACCAGTCGTGTCCCGCCGCCGAGATTGAGCGCCAGCTGTTCGAGCCGGAGCTCGGAAGTTTCCGGAACGTAGTCGGCGTGGAGTTCACCGCTTTCGACCGGCAACCCGCCGGGCAGGAGCGGTGTGTCCAGCTTCCCGGCGCCAAGGCCGAGGTCGAGGCGGGCGGTCTCGACCTTGTTGCCGGCGAGGTCGAAGCGCAGGGCGATCGTTCCGGAGACTGGCATTTGCGCTTGCGCCAGCGGCACCAGCACCGGCGCCAGCGGTGCCAGCGCGGTCGGGTCGAGGCCGTCGACCGCGAGCTTGAGATCGAGATGCTGCGCTGTCGTGTCGTAACGGTAGCTCGCGTGCAGCTCTGGAGTATTGCCGCCGAGGTCGGCGGCCAGCGACAGATCGCCGTCAACACCGTCTTCACCGCGATCGAGCGTGGCGGCGACCCGGTCGGCGCGCCAGACATGCCCGGTCTGGCGATCGTCGATGATCACGGTAGCATCGCGGATCGTGACCTGGCGCAACAGACTCCACGGCGCGCCATCGCGCAGCGGGCCGAAGAGGCCGAGCGGGTTGTCCAAGCCAAGGCCGCGCGCCGCCTGCCCCGGATCGCCGATCTGAAAGCTGAGCCCGCCGCCGACATCGCGGGTCAGCAGCAGCACCGGGCGCTCGACGGTGAGCCGGGTCGGTTCGAGCCTGCCGCCCAGCAGCGCACCAAGGCTGAAGCTCGTCGCCATCTCGGGGAAATTGGCGAGTTTCTCGCCATTGGGCAGCGCCAGCCGAACGTTCTTGGCTTGCAGGTCGAGCTGATGCGTGTGCCGATCTATCGCGATGCTGACCCCCGAGACCGCGACGCCCAGACCGGCGCCGGAGCGTTCCAAGGCCTGTTGTACATAGGGGATGAGCCGGTCGAGTTCGATCGGCCCCTGCATCAGCCGCCAGATCCCAGCCCCGGCGACAAGGATCAGCACCGCGGCGACGCTGGCGAGCCGGACCAAAAGGCGGTGTGCGTGATGTCCGACATGTTGAACCGGGGTGCGGGCAATGCGATGCGGCCGATATCGCTGCCGGACGCGCGCGACGGCGGCGGCGGCACGGTCTTGACCGCGACCATCAGGCGCGCGAGTGTCCCCGCGAGCGCCGGAACCGCGCCGTGAACCTGTTATCGCACCTCTCCCCAAATGGACGCAGGGGCGGCGGCAAGCCGCCCTTGCCCGGTGACGCGCGCCTGCTCGCGCTCGGTGAGGGGGCATGGAAGGAAGCGCTGGCCGAGGCCGGCGATGCCGCCGGCGCGGCGCGCACCTGGAGCAGGACCAAGGACGGCCACGAATTGTTGGCGGCACTGTTCGGCAACAGCCCCTTTCTTACCGGTGTCGCGGTGCGCGAATGGGCGTTTCTCACCCGCCTCGTCGAGGACGGCGCCGACGCAGCCTTCGACGCGGTGATCGCCGAGACCTCGAACCCACCCGACGGCGAGACCCAGCCCGAGCTGATGCGCCGGCTGCGCATCGCCCGCCGCCGGGTCGCGCTTACCGTCGCGGTCGCCGACATCGCCGACGCCTGGGACCTCGAACGCCAGATGCGAGCGCTGACCGGGTTCGCCGAAGCGGCGCTCGACGCGGCGATCGGTCATTTGCTGCGCAAGGCCGCCGCGGACAAGCTTCTCCCCGCCGACGCGCCCGCACCCGAAAAGAGCGGTCTCATCGTCCTCGGCATGGGTAAGCTCGGCGGCGGCGAGCTCAATTACTCGAGCGATATCGACCTCATCCTGCTCTACGACTCGGCACGGGCTCCGCCGCTGGCGCGCGACGCTCTTCATAGCCTGTGCAACCGTCTCGCCCGGGAACTCGTGCGTATTCTCGACGAGCGCACCGGCGATGGCTACGTTTTTCGCACCGATCTGCGCCTGCGCCCCGATCCGCGCTCGACTCCGCTGGTCATGTCGGTCGACGCGGCGCTCTCATATTATGAGACCGCCGGCCAGAATTGGGAGCGCGCGGCGCTGATAAAAGCGCGCCCGGTGGCCGGCGACCGTGCTGCCGGGACGCACTTTCTCGCCGAGCTGCAGCCCAATATCTGGCGCAGGCACCTCGACTTCGCGGCGATTGCCGACATTCATTCGATCAAGCGCCAGATCCAGGCCCATCGCGGCGGCGGACGAATCGCCGTTAACGGCCACGATATCAAGATCGGCCGCGGCGGCATCCGCGAGATCGAGTTCTTCGCGCAGACGCAGCAGTTGATCTGGGGTGGGCGACGTCCGCAGTTGCGCGTCGGCACCACCTGTGAAGCGCTGCGCCGCCTCGCCGCTTCCGGCCATATCGATGCTGCCTGCTGTGCGGCGCTGATCGCCGATTACCGCTTCCTGCGCCGGGTCGAGCACCGCCTGCAAATGGTCGACGACGCGCAGACTCATCGCTTGCCGAACGATTCGGAAGGACTAGCCCGGCTCGCTTCGTTTCTCGGCTATGGCAACGTGGCCTCGTTTACCGGCGAGCTCGTCGCGCACCTTACCTCGGTCGAGAAATACTACGCCGAGTTGTTCGAGGAAGCGCCAAGCCTCGCCGGGTCGAGCAATCTCGTCTTCACCGGGACCGACGACGACCCGGGCACGCTGGAAACGCTGGCGCAGATGGGCTTTACCGGCCCGAGCACAGTCGCCGGCATGGTGCGCGACTGGCACCACGGGCGCATGCGCGCGACACGCAGCCAGCGGGCACGAGAAATCCTTACCGATCTCGTGCCCGAGCTACTGCGCATCTTCGGCAGCACCGCCGTCCCCGACACCGCGCTCCAGCGCTTCGACCGGTTCCTGACCCGGTTGCCGGCGGGGCTGCAGCTGTTTTCGTTACTCCACGCCAATCCGGGGCTGTTGCGCCTCGTCGCCGACATCATGGCCGAGGCGCCGCTTCTGGCCGAAAGCCTGGCGCACCGGCCCGGGCTGCTCGACGCGGTGCTCAACGCCGATTTCCTCGCCCCGCTACCAGGCCGCACAGAGCTTGCCGCCGATCTCGGCAATCTTCTCGCCGGCGCGCGCGACTTCTCCGACACGCTCGATTTGCTGCGCCGCTGGGCCAATGAGCGGCGCTTCCAGGTCGGCGTCCAGCTGCTTCACCGTAGCCTCGACGGCAGCAGCGCAGGGACTGCTCTTGCCGACATCGCCGAGACCGTGCTCGCGGCGCTGGTTCCCGCGGTCGCCGAGGATTTCGCCCGCGCCCATGGATCGGTGCCGGATGGCGAGATGGCGATCTTGGCGATGGGAAGGCTCGGCAGTCGCGAGATGACGCTCGCCTCCGACCTCGACCTGATCCTGATCTACGACACGCCAGAAACCAGCGCGGAATCGGATGGGGCGCGGCCGCTCTCGGTCTTGACCTATTACGCGCGGCTGACCCAGCGCCTTATCGGCGCGATTACCGCGCCGACCGCGGAAGGCCGGCTCTTCGAAGTCGATATGCGGCTGCGGCCCTCGGGGTCATCCGGACCCATCGCGGTGAGCCTCGATTCGTTCGTCCTCTATCAGCGCCAATTGGCTTGGACCTGGGAGCATATGGCGTTGACCCGCGCTCGTCCCGTGGCCGGTTCGGATAGGCTGCGCCGACACCTTGAGGAGGCGATCGCAGCGGCCTTGGTCTTGCCGCGCGATCCTGCCCGGCTCGTCGCCGATGTCGCCGAGATGCGCCAGCGCATTGCCGATGAGCATCCGCGGCCCGCCATCTGGGACTTGCGTAACCGCAGCGGCGGGCTCGTCGATCTCGAATTTATTGTCCAATGCTTGATGCTGCGCGAAGCTGCAAAAACGCCCTCGGTGTTGCGGCGCGACATCGGCGCGGCGATCGCGGCGCTGGGCGATGCGGGTGTGCTGCCGCCGCAAGCAGTTCAGGCGCTGGGCGACGCACAAGCGCTGCTGCGCAATGTCCGCGCGCTCTTGACCTTGCTGTTCGAAGGCCCGCCAGAGCCCGAAGCTCTCGCGGGAGCTCTTGGCGCGACATTGGCGCGCTGCGTCGGCGCGATTGACTTCGCCCGGCTCGACGCGGATATCACTGCCGCTTGCACCGCGGTCGCGCAGTGGTATGAACGTCTGATCGCCGAACCGGCGCGCGCGGCTCGACCCCATCTGGTGAGGCGAAAAGGAGGCGGCAGAAGATGAGCGTCAAAATCGGCGACAAGGCCCCCGATTTCACGCTGGCGACCGACGGCGGCGGCGCCATCACATTGTCGAAGCTGCAGGGCAAGCCGGTGGTGCTCTATTTCTATCCCAAGGACGACACCACGGGCTGCACCGCCGAGGCCTGCGGCTTTCGCGACTCGTTTCCGGATTACGGCAAGACCGGCGCCACCGTGATCGGCATCTCCAAGGACTCGGCCGCCTCGCACGACAAGTTCAAGGCTAAGTACCAGCTGCCCTTCACCCTCGGCTCCGATGCCGACGGTAAGGTGGTGGAGAGCTATGGCGTGTGGGTCGAGAAGAGCATGTACGGACGCAAATACATGGGCATCGACCGCTCGACCTTTCTCATCGACAAAGGCGGCGTCGTCCGCGGCGTATGGCACAAGGTCAAGGTGCCGGGCCATGTCGCCGAGGTGTTGAAGGCGGCACAGGCGCTCTGATCGCGACGCTTGCTTCCAGCGCGGTCGCGATCCTCGCCGCCGCCGATCCCGCCGAAAAAATCAGGCTCAGCCGCGCGCTGGCGGAGGAGTGGCGCGAGGGCGGGATGGCTGTCGGTGTGGCGACACCGCCCGACCGGCCAGCGCGGCCGGCGCGCCCAGCCCTCCATCCACCGCGCGAGATGCCAAGGCGGCGCAATATCGGCGCGCCCGCCGGGCGGATCGCGCTCGTTCACGCGCTGGCGCATATCGAACTGAACGCGATCGACCTCGGCTGGGACATCATCGCGCGGTTTTCCGGCGAAGACCTGCCGCGCCAGTTCTTCGACGACTGGGTCGGGGTCGCCACCGCGGAGGCCGAGCATTTCGCGCTGCTCGAGGCGCGGCTTACCGCGCTCGGCGGTAAGTACGGCGCGCTACCGGCGCATGACGGGCTGTGGGAAGCGGCGCATGAAACCGCGTGCGACCTCCTCGCCCGGCTCGCGGTGGTTCCGTTGGTGCTGGAGGCGCGCGGGCTCGACGTGACCCCAGCGATGATCGACCGACTGGAAAACGCCGGCGACCGGGAGAGCGCGGCGATCCTGCGCCGCCTCTACGAGGACGAGATCGGCCATGTCGGTATTGGCGCATGCTGGTTCAGACATTTCTGCGCCGTGCGCGGGCTCGACCCAGTCACGACATTCCAAGACCAAGTGCGCCGCCATTTCAGCGGCGCGCTAAAGCCGCCGTTCAATCGCGACGCCCGCGACCGCGCCGGGTTTCCGGCGTCGTATTACGCGCCGCTCGCCTCCGGTCAGAGCATGCCCTGTGCGACGCCCTCGCATGTGATGGAAGAGAAATAGCGTCGTTGCGGTAGGATGAGTTTACGCTATTGATTGCTGACCGCACGGCCTGATCAAGGCGAGGAAGCGAGGCGAGAGATGTCGAGGCGGACGCCATTCGGACTTGGAATCATTCGCTGGCTTTTGGTGCTCCCATTGACCCTTGGGGTATGTCTCCCGGCGTTGTTCCACGACGCCGGCGCGCAGCAGCAACTGGCGCCGGGAGCGCAGTCGCCGGCCGCTCAGGCGCCGGCGCCGCTTGCCAAAGCGCCACCGCTCGTGCCCGCCGCGACACCCCCCGCCTCCGCCGCCCCGGCGCCTCCAGCGATGCCGCCCGCCGCCGCCGCGCCGATGTCCCCGGTGCCGATCGATTGGGGCCTTTGCCAGTGCATCGCCGACAAGCAAAACCTCGACTTCACCTGTCCGGGCAGCGCCGACGCTTGTCAGTCGGCTTGCGGTAAGCAGTTTTCGTTCAAACCCGACGCGCGCTGCCGCCAGACGGCCGCGACCCACTGACCCCGAGCCGATGAGATGACCGAGACCGCCAACTCTACAGATTGGGCCAAGCTCACCGCCGATCTCGAGCGCCTCCTAAAGCTGCGCTCGTTCGTCTTCGCGATGAAGCTCTATGAGAAGCGCGAGGAGATGGAGGCGATCCCGCGCATCCGCCGCCCGCAATCGATCCACACCTTCGATCAGGTCGTCGGTCAGGCGTCGCGGCTCGGCTGGACGGTGGGGATTACCGCGGACAACCTGGTCGGCGCGCAGTGCCGCGCGGTTATCGGCCTCGGCAACGCCAAGGACGCCGAGTGGCAATCCGGCAAGCACATGGTCGGGGTGTGGTACTCGACCGAAGCCGACGCCACCGCGCACCAGGCGGCGATGAACTGCGTCGCCGACGGCAGTTACCAAGCGATGGCGGTGGCGCCGCTGGCGAGCGGCCGGCTCGACCCGCCTGACATTGCCCTCTTCTACGCGACCCCGGGCGCGATGATGTATTTCATCAACGGCCTGCAATGGGCTGGGTACAAGAAGTTCGACTGGGGCATCGTCGGTGAGTCGGCCTGCGCCGATTCCTGGGGCCGCGCGCTCAAGACCCGCGAGCCGAGCCTGTCGATTCCGTGTTTCGCTGAGCGCCGCTATGGCGGCGTGCTCGACGACGAGATGCTGATGGCGATCCCGCCCGATTACCTACCCAAGGCGATCGCGGGGATGGAGGCACTGTCGAAGAACGGGCTGCGCTACCCGTTCCCGCAATACGGCATCCAGCAGGACGTTCGCGCCGGGATGGCGGTGAGCTATCCCGGCCGCTAAGCATTTAGGCTAGCGCGGCGCGGCGGCGATGTTGCCGCCGTCGACCGTAACGAACGATCCGGTGGTGTTGCGCGCCAGCGCCAGACCGACAAACGCCGCGGCGACATCTTCGGCGGTAACCTCCTGCCCCAGCAGGTTGCGCGCCATGTACTGCGTCTCGCTGAGCCCATAAGCGGCGGCGCGCGACTTGATGTAGTCAGGGGTCATGATCCCGCTGCGGATGCCGTCGGCGTTGACCGCGTTGGAGCGGATGCCGGCGCCGGCGTATTCGAGCGCATATTGCTTCATCAGGAACAGGGTTGCCGCCTTGGGCAACCCGTAGGGCCCGGAATTGGGTCCCTGGCTCACTGCTTGACGCGACACATTGAACAGCAAGCAGCCGCCGGTCTGCTGCGCCAGCATGATCCTGACCGCCTGCTGCGCCACCGATTGATGCGCGAAGAAATTCAGCTCGAAACTTTCGCGCAGCACCGCGTCGGAGACCTCGCCGATCTTGCCCTGCCAGGCGGCGCCAGCATTCAGGACGACGATATCGACCCCGCCAAAGCGGCCGACGACGCGCTCGAATGCGGCGGCAACCGCCGTGCTATCGGTGACGTCGCAGGCAATCCCCAGCCCGCCGAGCTTCTTTGCCGCGGCCTCGGGATCGGCCTCGGCGCGGTCGCACAACACGATCTCGGCGCCCGCGTCGCGCAGCGCTTTCGCCGTCGCCAAACCGATCGTGCCGGCGCCGCCGGTCACCACCGCGACCTGGCCGACCAGCGACTTTTCGGCCGCGCCGCCGAGCTTCGCCTGCTCCAGCGACCAGTATTCCATCTCGAACAATTCGGCTTCGGGCAGCGACTCAAAGGTGCCGACCGCCTCCGCGTCGGTCACGGTCTGCACCCAGCTCTCGGCGAGGTCGCCAGCGACCGCCGCATCCTTGGCGCTGCGCCCGAGCCCGAACAAACCCAAACCCGGCACCAGGACCACCCGCGGCATCGGATCGAGCTCGCGCTTGATGCCGCCAACCGCCGCGTTGTTGTGCGCGAAATAGGCGTGATATTCGGCGACGAAACGCTCGACCGCCGCGCGCGCCGCGGTGGCGAAATCATCGAGCTTGCCGGCCTCCGGCGCCGGCACGATCAGCGGGTAGTTCTTGGTGCGGATCGTGTGATCGGGCGTGGCGACCCCGGCCATGCCATAGCGCTCGACCTCAGCGCCGCTGACGAAATTGAGGACCGCCGGCCCGCCGCGGAAATCGAGCACGAAGCGCTTGTAGGAACCGGGCATCGCCGGGTCGGGAAGGGCGCAGGCGCCGCGCAGGATTGAGGCCACATCCTGCTGGTCCGCGAGCTCCGCCGGCAGCGCCGCCGGGGCGAAGACATCGCGGCGGCCGCGTTGCAGCCGCTCCTCGGCGAGCGTCACCGCCGCGATCATCCGCTCATAGGCTTCTTCGGCGCTGTCGCCGAAGGTGAAGATGCCGTGCTTCAGCAGCACCAGCCCTTCGACCGCCTCGTCCTCCTCGAAGATCTCGGCCGCCTTCTTGGCCAATAGGAACCCCGGCATGATGTAGGGCACCAGACCCAGCCGCCCGCCATAAAGGTCGGCGCAGCGCTCGGCTGCGTCGGACTGGTCGGCGAGGCTCAACACCGCGGTCGCATGGGTGTGGTCGATGAATTTATGCGGCAGGAAGGCGTGAAGCAGCGTCTCGACGGAGGGGTTGGGCGCGCCCGGATCGAGCAGGTTGGCGCGCTGGACGCGCACCATGTCCTCGTCGGAAAGCGCCTCGCGTTGGCGCAATTTACGCAGCGGCCCGAGCCGCACCGCCGGCAATCCAGCCGGTTCGATCGCCGCCATGTCCCAGCCGCTGCCCTTGACGCAGAGCACCTCGGCCGCATCGCCGACGAGATCGGTCGCCTCGGTCTTGACCGAGGTATTGCCGCCGCCGTGCAGCACCAGGTTCGGGTCGCCGCCGAGGAGCCGAGAGGTATAGACGCGCAGCGCTAGGTCGCGGCTCACCCCGGCCGCGCCGTAATGCGTCACCATTGCTTCGGCATCGCGGTTCGACCACAGGCTGCGCATCGCCGCTCCCCGAGGCTAGAGCCGGGGTCTAATAGACCCCTTTCAGCGGCGTCGTCTCGCGCTTTTCGACCACGACGCTGTTGCCGGTATCGCCCGACTGCAACAGCTTGGCCGCGAGGCTCTGATCGGCGACCTGGGAATCTGCGTCGGGCTGATTACTCGGATAGTGCAGGGTCCCGGCCGCCTGCTTGCCGGGGTCACCCGGCCCGGCATTGTCGATCGCGGTCTTCGCCTTGTTGGCGGCGCTAACCTCTTGCGGCCGCCCAGCGCCCGGCGCCGGCGGACGTAGGTCGAAATCGGGCGGGATCGTCAGCGGCGCGCGCGACTCGACGGCGAACTCGTCCGGCGAGGACTTCTCAATCCCAACCATCTTTTTAAAATCGCTGCAGCCGGACATCGATAACGACAGTAAACCCAAAACAAAAATCGGAACGGCAACTTCACTTATTACAATAAATCTTCGGTAAATACCTGTCATGGCCGGAGATCATCCTCACGCGTTGCTTGCATCTCGCGGCGACGCGAGAGCAATCCGTCGAGCAGCATTATGAAGACTCCAATGCAGATCGCCGAGTCGGCAACATTGAACGCCGGCCAATACCACGAGCCGAGATGGAAATAAAGAAAGTCGATGACCCCGCCAAGGCGCACCCGGTCGATCAGATTGCCGACCGCGCCGCCGATGATTAGCCCGATCGCATAAGCGAGAATATCGGTGCGCACCCGCGACAGCCAGAACACCAGAACCGCGACAATCGCCACCACCGCCAGCGAGAACAGCGGCACGCTCAAGCCCTGGCCCGAGTTGAACAGGCCGAAGCTCATGCCGCGATTGCAGGTCGACACGAGATCGAAGAACGCGGTCACCCGCTCGCTGGCCTCGACGCAGGCATCCCTCCCAAAACGCAACAAGATCAGGTGCTTGGCCAGCTGGTCGAGAACAACAACGCCGACCGCAATGCGCAGCCCGCGCCCGATCATTCGGCAGCGCCCGCCATCTCGCCGACCACGCCGGCGCAGCGCCGGCACAAATCGGCATGGCCATCGACCGCGCCGACCTCGGGCAGCACCCGCCAGCAACGCTCGCATTTGTCGCCCGGCGCGTCCGTGACGATGACGCCGACACCCGCCACCTCGGCCAGCGTGAAGGCGCCTTCGGGCGGCGCTCCGACCGTCACCGTGCCGGACGAGGTGATGCACAGTTCGGCGAGGTCGACATCGCGCAGCAGCGCGGCGGGGGCGGCTGGGACATAGAGCTCGATCGCCGCCTGCAGGCTCGACCCGATCCGCTTAGCGCCGCGCTCCAATTCGAGAGCGCCGGTCGCGACCCGGCGCAAATCGCGTAGCACCGCCCATCGCTCGCCGAGCGCCGGATCGAGCCAGGATTGCGGCACGTCGGCAAAGGTTTCGAGATGGACGCTGCGGCCCGCCGCGTCGCCGTGACGCGCGAGCCAAGCCTCCTCGGCGGTGTAGCAAAGGATCGGCGCCAGCAAGCGCACCAGACAGTCGAAGGTGCGATCCAACACCGTGCGGGCCGCGCGCCGCCCCGCATCGTCCGCAGCGTCGCAATAGAGCCGATCCTTGCGGATGTCGAAATAGAACGCCGACAGATCGACCGCGCAGAAATTATGCAGCGCGGTGAACATGGCGTGAAAATCGAAATCCTCGACCGCCTGGCGCACCAACCCATCGAGCTCGGCGAGCCGGTGCAGCACCCAGCGGTCGAGCTCGGGCATCGCCTCCGGCGTCACCGCCTCTTTTGTCGAATAGCCGTCGAGCGCGCCTAAGAGATAGCGCAGCGTGTTCCTCAGCCGGCGATAGATGTCGCTGTGGTGCTTCAGGATCTCGGGGCCGATGCGCAGATCTTCCGAATAGTCCGAGCCAACCACCCACAGCCGCAATATGTCGGCGCCCGATTGCCGCATCACGTCCTGCGGCGCGATGACATTGCCGAGCGATTTCGACATCTTGCGTCCGGTCTCGTCGAGCACGAAGCCGTGGGTCAGCACCGCCTCGTATGGCGCCCGCCCGCGTGTGCCGCAGCTCTCCAGCAGCGATGAGTGAAACCAGCCGCGATGCTGGTCCGAGCCCTCGAGATAGAGCGAGGCCGGCCATTTCAATTCCGGCCGCTGCTCCAGCACGAAGGCGTGGGTCGAACCGGAATCAAACCACACTTCGACGATGTCGGTGACCTTGTCCCATTCGGCCGGGTCGTAGGCATTGCCGAGGAAGTCGCCCGCCGGCTTCTCGAACCACACGTCGCCGCCGCCCGTCTCGACCGCGGCGGCGATGCGGTCGATCACCGCCTGGTCGCGCAGCGGCTCCCCGGTCTTCTTGCTGGTGAAGACCGGGATCGGCACGCCCCAGGCGCGCTGGCGCGAGACGCACCAATCGGGCCGTCCTTCGACCATCGCCGAGATGCGGTTCTTGCCCTGCGGTGGAACCCAGTTTGTATCGTCGATGGCCTTCAGCGCAGCATCGCGGAGACCGTTGGTCTCCATGCTGATGAACCATTGCGGCGTGTTGCGGAAAATCAGCGGCGCCTTCGACCGCCACGAATGCGGGTAGGAATGGACCAGCGCGCCGCGCGCCAAGAGCGCCCCCGCCGCGTCAATCGCCGCGATCACGGTGCGGTTGGCGTCGCCCTCCTTGCCTTCCGGCGTGTACACCGAATGCCCGGCGAACATCGGCACGCTCGGCAGATAAACACCGTCCGGCCCGACCGTGTCGATCACCGGGATGCCGTGCTCACGGCCGAGTTCCCAGTCATCCTGGCCGGCATTGGGCGCGATGTGGACGAGGCCGGTGCCGGCGTCGGCCTCGACAAAGCCGGCCGGCAGCAACGGCACGTCGAAATCGTAACCTTGATCCTGGCTCGCCAGCGGGTGTTTGGCGACCGTCCCCGCGAGCGCGCTGCCCGGGAACAGATCGACGATGGTATGCCGCTCGATCTTGGCGCGCTGACAGAAATCGTCGATCAACGTCATCGCCACCAGCAGCTTGTCGCCGAGCGCGCCGTCCTTCGGGCCGTTCGCGCGGCTCCCTTCGGCGACCTCGTCGACCTGGATCACCGCGTATTCGAGCTCGGCGTTATAGGCGATGGCGCGGTTGCCCGGCAGCGTCCACGGCGTCGTCGTCCAGATCACCGCGCCGGCATGGCGCAGCGACGGCCGGCTCGCATGCGAAATCGGAAACCGCACCCACACCGTGGTCGAGCGATGGTCGGCGTACTCGACCTCGGCCTCGGCGAGCGCGGTCTGCTCGACCACTGACCACAGCACCGGCTTCGAGCCCTTGTAGAGCCCGCCATTCATCAGAAACTTACCGATCTCGCGGACGATCTGCGCTTCCGCGGCGAAGGCCATTGTCGTGTAGGGATTGTCCCAATCGCCGACCACGCCGAGGCGCTTGAAGTCGCGCTTTTGCACCTCGATCCAGTGCGCGGCGAACTCGCGGCATTCCTTGCGGAATTGCACGATCGGCACGCTGTCCTTCGACTCGCCCTTCGCCCGGTATTTTTCCTCGACGATCCACTCGATCGGCAGGCCGTGGCAGTCCCAGCCCGGGACATACGGCGCGTCCTTGCCGAGCATCTGATGCCCGCGATTGACGATGTCCTTCAGGATCTTGTTGAGCGCGGTGCCGAGATGCGGCTCGCCGTTGGCGTAGGGCGGGCCGTCATGCAGCACGAATTTCTCGCGGCCCTTGGAGGCCTCGCGCAGCTTTTTATAGAGGCCCATCGCCTCCCAGCGCGCCAGGATCACCGGCTCGCGGTTCGGCAGATCCCCGCGCATCGGGAAATCGGTCTTAGGCAAGAAAACGGTCGGACGGTAATCCGTAGGCATGGTGAGTCCTTGGAAGAGATGCGGCGAAAACGAATGCGGCCCGATCCTCAGACGAGGACCGGGTGCCTAATTCGCTGCATCCATCCGCAACTCATCGCCATGGCCCGAGATATAACAGCGGCCCTGGCCAAATTCGAGGGGCTTGTTGGCCAAGCCCGGCCGGCTTCCTAGGTCCGGAAGCTCGGGTCGAGCTTGTCGCACAGCCGCAACAGCGCCGGCCATTCGCGCTGACCGCCGAGCCGCGGCGTGTTGCCCATCGTGGCGAATTGCGCCGCCTGTTTCTCGGAGGTCTCCCTCGGCGGGAACACCAACTTGGCGCCCGACGCGCACGCCGCCTGCGCCTTCAGCTGCGCGTCGGCGGCGCGCTCGAAATGGTAGGTCAGCGAGAACGCCTCGGCGACGTTGCGCCCGGTCGCGAGCAAACCGTGGTTGCGCAGCACCAGCACCGGATGGTCGCCAATGCTCTGTTGCAGCCGGGTGCGCTCATCCATGTCGAGCGAGACGCCCTCGTAATCGTGGTAGCCGAGCCGGCCATAGAACCGCATTGCCCATTGCGACAGCGGCAGCAGCCCCTCTTCTTGCACGCCAACCGCGATGTCGGCCTCGGTGTGGGTGTGGATCACGCATTCAACATCGGGCCGGCCGAGATAGATCGCGCCGTGGATGACGACGCCGGCGTAGATCGGCTCATATTCCGACGCCTCGACCAGATTGCCGTCGAAATCGACCTTGAGGATGTTCGACGCGGTCACCTCGTTGAACATCAGCCCCATCGGGTTGATCAGCATGTGGTCGGGCTCGCCAGGCACCCGCGCCGAATTGTGCGTCAGGATCAGATCGTCCCAGCCGAAATGCGCCACGAGGCGATAGCAGGCGGCAAGGTCGACGCGCACCGCCCACTCCTCGGGGCTGATATTGCGCGGTCGCGACATTTGGACGTTGAGCGTGTCCATCTTTTTATCTCCTAGCTTAAACAGGCGCGAAACACGGCACCGGCGCGCCGCCTTCGCTGGGTTTGAACACCAGTTTGACCTTCTGGCCGATCCTGATGCCGTCGAGGTCGCAATCGACGATGTTGGTCATCATCGTCGGCCCCTCGGCCAGGGTCACGTACGCGATCGCGTAGGGCACCGGGGCGCCGCGGCGCATTACGCTGTAGGTGTAGATCGTGCCCTGCCCTGAGGCCTGCTGCCACACAGTCTGGTCACTAAAGCAGAACGGGCAGATCGAGCGCGGATAGAAATGCACCTCGCCGCAGGCGTTGCATTTCTTGATGAGAAGCTTGCCCTCGGCGGCGGCGTCCCAGAATGGCTGGGTCTCGAGATTGGGCAGCGGCGCGGGGATCTTGCGGTCGGCCATCGGCCCTACTCCCTTTCCATGATCACGGTGGCGGCGCCGTGGCGGGTGCCGAGCGAGCCGCCGGTGCCGTGCGCCAGGGCGACGTCACAGTTCCTAACCTGCACCGCCGGGTGCGCCTCGCCGCGCAGCTGGCGCACCGCCTCGACTACCTTGGTGAGGCCGCCGCGGTTCGACGGGTGGTTATTGCAGAGGCCCCCGCCATCGGTGTTAAACGGCAGCTTGCCGACCCCGGAAATCAGGTTGCCGTCGGACACGAATTTGCCGCCTTGCCCCTTCTCGCAAAAGCCCAAATCCTCGATTTGCATCACCACCGTGATGGTGAAGCTGTCGTAGATCGAGGCGTATTTGATGTCGGCGGGCTTGACCCCGGCCTCGGCGAAAGCGAGCGGCCCCGACATCACCGCGCCCGAATAGGTCAGGTCCAGATTTTTGCCGCCATACTGGTTCTTCGGGGATTCGCCACAGCCGATCACCGAAACCTTGGGCCGCTTGAGGCTTTTGGCGATCTCCGGCCGGGCGAGAATGATCGCCCCGCCGCCGTCGCTGATGACGCAGCAATCCAAGCGGTGCAGCGGGTCGGCGATCATCGGCGAATTGACCACCTCCTCGACCGTCACCTCGTCGCGCAGCATCGCGTGCTCGTTGTATTGCGCGTGATGCGAGGCGGCGACCTTGACCCAGGCGAGCTGCTCGCTGGTGGTGCCGTACTGGTGCATGTGGCGCATCGCGCACATCGCGTACATGTTGGCGGTGGCCGGGCCGAACGGGAACTCGAAGCCGGATTCCGGAAACTGCACCGCCGGCGCGCGCGGCGCGGTGCCGGTCGCCATGCCGTCCGCGCGCGGCCGCCCGGCGAGGGTGATGAGCGCGATGTTGCACTTGCCGGCGGCGATCGCCTCGGCGGCGTGGCCGACCTGCAGCAGGTAGGACGAGCCGCCGGTATCGGTCGAATCCCAGTGCTTCAGCTTCAATCCCATGTAGTCGATCATCGACAGCGCGCCGAGCCCGGGTGTGTCGCCGGCGGCGCAGAAATAGCCGTCGATATCGTCCTTGGTGATCCCGGCATCCTCGATCGCGCCCTTGGCGCTCTCGGCATGGAGCATCGGCACGGTCTTGTCGGTGGCGAGCCGCGTCGGGTGCTCGTAGACGCCGATGATGTAGGACTTTCCCTTGATGCTCATCGCGATCCCGTCCCTGGTGGCGATAGCGATGGGATACCAGCCGCCCGCTTCGGTCAATCCCGGATTGCGGCGATCTCCTTTGCACCAAAGCCCAGTTCGCCGAGCACCTCTTGCGTGTGCTCGCCGAGCCGGGCCGGCGGCAGGTTCTGATCGAGGCGCGTGCCGGAAAAGCTCACCGGGAACGGCATTGTCGTCAGTGTCCCTTCGGTCGGATGATTGATTTCCTGGAAAAACCCGGCCTCGCGCAGATACGGGTCGCGGACGACGCCCATTAAATCGTTGACCCCGCCATTCGGCACATCGGCGGCGTCGAGGCGTTGCTTCCACTCAGCGGTCGATCTCGTCCGCATCACCCCGGCAAGCCAGTTGTAGAGCTCATCGATATGGGCGGTGCGCGCGGCGATCGAGTTGAACCGCTTGTCGTCGGCGAGCTCGGGCGCGTCCAGCGCCCCGAACAGATTGCGCCACTGCCGGTCGGTCGTCGCCAACAGGCAGACATGCCCGTCGGTGGTCGCGTAGGGCCGCCGGTGCGGGGTCAGCATGCGTGGATAGCCGAGCCCCTTCTCGGGTTCGCCGAAAACGCCGTGCCAGAGATGGTCGACGAGGTTGAACGCGGCCATCGTGTCGACCATCGGCACATGGACCTCCTGGCCCTTGCCGGTCTTCTCGCGGGCGTAGAGCGCCATCCCGACCATCGAGGCGAGGACATAGCCGCAGATCTTGTCGCAGATCACCATCGGTGCGTATCGGGGCGACCCATCGCTGTCCTTGTTCAGCGCCGCGAACCCGGTCTCGCCCTGGATCACATCGTCGAAAGCGGCGCGGTCGCCATGGGGGTGGTCGGGCCGCCACCCGCTCGCCGCGGCGTAGACGATGCGCGGGTTGACCTTGGCGACCGCATCGTAAGCGATACCGCAGCGCCGCGCTGCGCTCGGCCGCATGTTGTGCACCAGAACATCGGAGGTCATGGCGAGGCGCAGCAGCGCCGCCTGCGCCGCTGGCCGCTTCAGATCGAGCACGACGCTCTTCTTGTTGCGGTTGATGTTGAGGAAATAGGCGGCCATGCCGGGATGCCGCGTCGGCCCGATCGAGCGCATCATGTCGCCTTCGGGCGCCTCGATCTTGATCACCTCGGCGCCGAGATCGCCGAGGATCTGTGTCGCCACCGGCCCCAGCACCGCGACCGTCAGATCGATAACGCGAACTCCCGCTAGCGGCCCGGACATGGCGCTTCTCCCCGCTTTGCCCGGGCGAGCTTCCAGTGTCGCCGGCCGGCACGCAACGGCTAAACCTTCGCTAACCAAGATTGCCGAGGCACGTCGGTTGTGTTGCGCCGGCGCGGTTCGTATAAGGACGGCAATATCCCCGACAATATCTGTCCAAGGGTTGAGATGACCAAACTGCGAAATGTCCGCCTCGCGGCGGTGGTTGCTTGCGTTGTAGCGCTGGCGGCCGGCCCGGCTTTGGCCGATGGGCTCAGCCGCTTCGAAAAATCGATCAAGCCGCAGATCCCGGCCGGCACGCTGACCTACAAGAGCAGCAAGGCGCTGGGCGACAACGGCTTTGTTCTGTCCGACGCGGTGGTGACGCCGCCGCCGACCGACAAGGACAGCAAGGATCCGCCGCAGCCGATCAACATCAAGACGATCACCGTCGAGGACCTCGATTTCGACGCGATCGAAAAACAGCAGCCTCCGCTCTACGCCAAGGTGAAGATCGAGGGCGTCGCCACCGGCTCGAACCTGGGCGGCGCCTTCGACCTGAAGCAGCTCGCCGGGCTCGACAAGCTCGCCGCCGATTTTCAGCTCGATTATCGCCTGGTGCCGGACAAGCAAACCTTCACCCTCAACCGGCTTGAATTGAACCTGACCGGCCTCGCCAAGCTCGACACGTCGATGGTGCTCGACGGGATTAGCCCGGATGTCACCGCCAAGCCGGATACGGCGATGCAGGACGCCTCGCTGAAGAGCGCCGCAATCGTCTACGACGACCATTCGCTGCTGTCGAAGGTGATCCCCATCGTCGCGGCGATGCAGGGCAGCGACCCCAAGGCGCTGATCGCGATGGCGACGCTAATGCTCGACACCGCCCGCGCCGGCCAGAGCGCGGCGTCGCAAAAGGCGATCGACACTCTGGTCGCGTTTTGCGAGGACTATCAGAAGCCGAAGGGGCCGCTGAAGATCGCGCTTAACCCGCCCGACAAGGTGACAAACGCACAGCTTGGCGACGCCAAGACCGCCGACGAGTACATCAAGCTCCTCGGCATCGAGGTGTCGTACGCCGGCACCCGCACCTCCACGCCGATGGACATCCCGGCCGCCACGACGCCGCCGGACGACAAGGGACCGCTCGACAAGAAGAAGGAATGAGCGGGGCCGTCTGAGCCTGCCCGGCGCGTGCCCGTCAGGCCGGCGCCCGCATCGCCTCGGCGATAATCTGTCGGTCGTGATCGCTGATCGGGAACAAGCCAAAGCGCAGCTGATATCCCCAATTGCTGTTGCCCGCCGTGAACTCCAGCACGCCGAGCAGCGGTTGTATCGGCGCGTCGTGGCCACCGAGCCAGGAGACATCGCGGCGAAACAGGTGAAACCCGCCGCCCATATCCGCTTGGTAAGGATCGCCGTCCTTCACCACGCCGATGGCGGTAAACGCCCGAAGCTTGTCCTTCCCGCCAAACGCGACGGTCGGCGAATAGTAGACCACCCAATCGCCGGGAGAGATGCGGCGCAACGCGGCCGCCTTGCCGTGGTGGACCTGCATAAAGCTGGCCTCGCGGCCCAGCCGGACATGGTCGGCGGAGGCGACGGCGATCCAATTTCGGCCCATCTCAACCGATCATGCCTTTGAGCTTGGTCACCGCCGCGCCGGGGGCGGTCAGCACTGGGCAGCGCACCGCGGCGCGCACCGCCGCGGCGGCGCGCGAGGTCGAGAAATGCGCCAGCATGACCGCGTCGTAATCGGCGAAGCGCGGCGCGACGATCGCCAGCCGCTCGTCATGCTCGGCGCCGTCGCCTGCCTGCAGCGCCTTCATCGCGCCGGGAACGCAGAAACTCTCGAGCGTCGCCCCAGATTTGACCTGGCCGGCGATATCGCGGAACTCGGCTTCCATGCCGGCGACGCTCGGCTCGAAAGTGGCCAGCATGCCGAGCCGCTTGCCCGCGGCGAGCGCGGCCTCGAACATCGCCTCGTTGGGCTTCAGCACCGGGACGCGCGCCTTCGTGGCCACCGCCTCGATCGCCTCGCCGAACGCCGAGCAGGTGAAGAGGATGCCGTCGGCGCCGTTGTCCTCGGCATATTTGGCCAGCAGCAGGAAGCGACCGGTCATCGCCTCGGTCAGCCGCCCGTCACGCTCGCGGTCGCGCGATAGCGAGGTGTCGAGGATGTCGACGCATTCCGCCTCGGGCCAGAGCTGGCGAAACGCGTCGTGCACCGGCGCCATCGCCACGGTGACGGCATGGATGAGCGCGATCCGGGGCATTAGGTCTGTCCTCAACGGCGTCAACGCCGCGATGGTAGCAGGCCGGCGAGCCCGGCGGTATCGTCGGGCGGCGACGCAAGGGAGAAGAAGGCGATGGAGACGGTCGGGCTCGGCCTCTATTTCGAGGATCTACCGGTCGGGCGGAAATTCCAGACCATCGGCCGCACCGTGACCGAGGCCGACATCACCAATTTCGTGAACTGCACCGGGATGGTCGAGGTGCTGTTCACCAACCTCGAATTCCTCGCGCATGAGAGCGACATCAAGGGCCGCCCGGCGCCCGGCGCGCTGGTTTACGCCTTCGCCGAGGGACTGCTCACCCAAGCGACCATGCAGCACACCGGCTTCGCCTTTCTACACATGGAGCTCAACATCGAGGGTCCGATCGTCGCCGGCGACACCATCCATGCCGAATGCGAGGTGATCGAAGCGCGGCTCTCCAAGAGCCGACCCGGGCGCGGCCTGGTGCGCACGCGCGTCACGGTCAAGAAACAGGACGGCAGCACCGCCCTCGTCTACACCCCGCTCCGCATGGTCAAGTGCCGCGGAACTGATTAAGCCGGCGCTTTCCGTCGGGTCCCGGCTCAGCCTATTGTCTCGATTGCCCAAATCTGAAGCAAAAAGCCATGGATTGCCCCTTTTGCGCCGAAGACATCAAGGACAATGCAAGCGTTTGCAGGCATTGCGGCCGCGACTTAATTGCGGTGCGTCCGCTGCTCGAGCTGAACCAGGGATTGACGAAGCGAGTAACCGAGCTCGAGGGGCAGCTAACAAGCATTGCCGAGGAGCTCGAACGCCGCACCGGCTATCGCCGGAATAGCGAAAGCGGACCGCTTCCCGCGGTTTCTCCACCCAGCGCGATCGTCCTTGCCGTGCTCTCGATATTCGTCACCCGACTGTTCATCGACGAAGTGGCCAATTGGCGGCAGGAGGCGCTGGCACCGGAAATCCCAGTAGCGCTGTCCTTCGCGATACCGTTCGCTTTTGGCTTCCTGTGTCGCAACCTCAAGCGGCGGCCTTTGCTGTCGGATATCGGTGCGGGCTTACTGGTTGCCGCTTTGTCGATAGTCGCGATTCACCTGGTCCAGACTGGGCTCCACAAAGACACCGACTGGCTGCCGGACAAATCGCAAGCGTGGGGACTCCTCCTGCGGGGGCTGAGTATTTTCCTTAGCTTCAAGGGCGGGGCGTTCCTGCGCTACTGGCTGCTGTCGCTGCGCCGCAGCCAATCCCAGCAAGCGACCTTTGCGCGAGGCCTATCGACGTTTCTGGTCAAGCGAAGCGGCAATTCGGATCTGAGCCAAAGCGACTTCCTCACCAAAATCAAATCGGTAGAAGCGAAGATCAACGCATTGATCATGATTGGCGCTTCGGTCGCCGGAATTTTGGGCTCGATGCGGGCACACGGACTGCTCTGAACCCACCGAGAAGGCCGCCGGCGTCACCGACTTCCTGTCGCACGTGCTTCCTGTCGCACGTGCGACCCCGCCGCGCCAGGCGCGGTATCTCAGACCAACCCCATCGCGCTCGGTTGGCCCTCTTCGTTGAAATTGAACGCGGCTTCCCACACCGCGATCTTGCCGTCGCGCATCGCCCACACCTCGATGCCCCGGCCCTGCATCTTCTTGCCGGTGAGGCGGCCCTCCCACCAGCCCTCCCAGTAATTGGCCATCGTATCGCCCATCAGTGCGCGGAATTCCTTTTTGAGGCGGTAGTCTTTCTGCCGCTCCATCCGGCTGCGGAATAGAGTTTCCAGCGCCGCCTTGCCGCGCAACTCGGGCAGATCGCCGAATTTGACCACGCAATCTTCGGTAAAGCCGGCCAGCAACCCGTCGATGTTCCACGGCATGAACAGCTGTTCGACATGGGCGACGAAGGCGCGTGCCTCGTCTTCCGTGCGCGGGTTGTGGCCGGCCATGGCCGATCTCTACATCGCGTCGCGCAGCTCGGGGACGATCCAAAACGCGCGCTGGCCGCGGGCGACGCGCTCGCAATTGTCGAAGGCGTTGCGCCAGCGCTTCGGGTGGTTGTCCCAGGTCGGGCCAGCGGCATGCGGGCTGAAGATCGCGTTCTTCAAGGTGAAGAGGCGATGGTCGGGCTTCGGCGGCTCCTCGACCATAACGTCGATCCCGGCGGCCATGATGACCTCGTTGTTGAGCGCATCGTAGAGCGCATCCTCGTCGACCACCGGGCCGCGGCAGGTATTGATGAGGATCGCGGTCTTTTTCATCAGCGCCAGCTCTTTCTCGCCGATGAGCTTATGCGTAGACTTGTCGAGCGGTACGTGCAGCGAGACGACGTCGGAGGTCCGCAGCAGCTCGGGGAACAGCACGAAACGCACGCCGAGCGCGTCTTCCTGGTCGGCGGTCAGCCGGTTGACGTCGTAATAATTGATCTTCATGTCGAACGCCTTGGCGCGGCGCGCGACCTTCTTGCCGATATTGCCGAGCCCGACGATGCCGAGCGTCTTGTCCTCGAGTTCGTAGAGCTTGGTCGAGTTGAAGTCGTTGCCGCGCCAGCGTCCGGAGACGACGCCGTCATGCTGCCAGATGAGCCGGCGCGACACCGCCAGCATCAGCATCACCGCGTGCTCGGAGACTGCGGTCGCGTTGGCGCCGCCATTGTTGCAGATCGGCACGCCGGCTGAGCGCGCGGCGTCGAGATCGTAGGTGTTGTAGCCGGCGCTCAGGGTCTGGACGAGCTTCAGCTTCGGCGCCTGGGCATAGAACTCCGGGCCGTGCTTGAACTGGCCCGCGCCGATGTAGAAATCGGTGTCCTTGAGCAATTCCCAGAATTCCGGCCTCCCGTGCGGCGCCTGAACGAACTCGAAGCCTGGCGGCAACAGCTCGCGGGCAATCGCGAGCGTTTCTTCGCCGTGGCCGGCGGGGGTGAGAATGCGGTGGGGCATGGGGCGCGTCTCCTCTGAGGGTATTTATCTCCCGGTGGGCCATCGTAGCGACAGGCTGCTGCGCGGCCCAAGCGCAAAGTAAGAACAAGCAACCATTGCCGCTGCATGGCTCGTCGATTAGGCTTCGGCAATATCATTTGCGCGCCACGCGGCGGGGGCCCGATGTCAGACGACGAATTGCTAGAATACCGCTTCATGAACCTGCACGAATTCGTCACGCAGGCGCGCACCAACCTCAACCGCAACAATTGGGACTATCTGATCGGCGCGTCCGAGACCGAGACGACGATCGCGCGCAACCGCGCCGCGCTCGACGCTATCGGCTTCCGCCCCCGGGTGCTGCGCGACGTGTCGGATGTCGATTGCTCGAAGGAGCTGTTCGGCAAGAAGCTGCGCATCCCGGTGTTGTGCGCGCCGGTCGGTTCCTTGGAGAATTTCGAGCCGGGCGGCGGCGCCACGGTGGCCGCGGCGACCGCCAAGTTCGGCAACGGGATGATCCTGTCGTCGGTGTCGCATCCCGGCCTCGAAAAGACCGCCGAGGCCGGCGGCGACGGGTTCCGCATCTTCCAGCTTTATGTCCGCGGCGACGAGGCCTGGGTCGACGACCATGTCCGCCGCGCCGTGGATAACGGCTACGACGCGTTCTGCCTCACGGTCGACACCGACAGCTATTCACGGCGCGAGCGCGACATCGCCAAGCGCCACGAGCGCCGCCGGGTTCGCGTCGGCGACGCGCGCATCTACCAGGCGCGCTTCAACTGGAAGGACATCGACCGGATCAAAAAGCTCTCCAATATCCCGGTGATCCTCAAGGGCATCGCGACGCACGAGGACGCGTCGCTCGCGGTCGAGCACGGTGTCGATTGCGTCTACGTATCGAACCATGGCGGGCGCCAGCTCGATCAGGGCGTCGGCTCGATTGAGGTACTGCCGGAGGTGGTCGAGGCCGTCAAGGGCCGCGCCAAAATCATGGTCGACGGCAGTATCACTCGCGGCACCGATGTGGTGAAGGCGCTGATCCTCGGCGCCGACGCGGTCGCCTGCGGGCGGCTCTATGTCTACGGGCTCGCCGCAGCCGGCGGGCCGGGGGTGGTGCGTCTCTTCGAGATCCTCGAAGACGAGATCCGCATCTGCCTGTCGCTGCTCGGCGTCACCAGTTACGCCCAGCTCGACAAATCCTATATCCGCGCCGCGCCGCTGGTAGTCCCGCCGCAGGTGCATAGCCCCTTCCCGCATCTGAACCTGCCGCGCGAACATTATTAGTGGCATTATTGATGCAAGAGCATGTCATCATCGCTGTAGGAATGACCATCAACCGGAACTGACCGACCTTACGGGGAGAGCCCAATCATGCCGAGGCCGCAACGAGTCCAGTATCCCGAGACGATCGAACCGCTGGTTCAGTTCATCGAGGAAACGCCGCCCGAGGCGATCCTCGACCGCACCCTCGAAAAGCTGCGCGCCGGCGTGTCGACGCAGACGATGCTGACGGCATCGGCGCTTGCGGTGACGCGCTCCACCGACATGCCGGCCGGCCATCATGGCGGCGCGCTGCATCCCTTGGCGGGCCTCTATGCCGTTACGAAGCTGATCGAGCGGCTGGAGGGCGAGGAGAAATTCGTCCCTGTGTTGCAGCATGTCGCTCTCTCGAACAAGCACATCAACCATCCGGCGATGGGACCGTACCAGCTGCTGGATTTCGATGCGCAGGACGGCGGCGACGCGGAGGGAACCAAGGATGCCTTCCGGATGGCGGTCGATCGCGGCGAGTGGAACAAAGCGGACCATCTCTTCCTGTGGCTGTGGGACAACGTGCCGCGGATCGAGGCGTTCGATCTGCTGTTGAGCGTCGCCATCCCGAAAAATTATCACGACGATCATTACTTCATGTTCCCCGGTACGCTGTGGCGCGCCTTCGAGACCGGCGTGCTCGACGAGGCGTATCTGCCGCAGTTGATGCGGCCGGCGGTGCGCTATGTGACGCGCAATCCGGTCTCGCCACCGAACCCGATGGGCTCGCCTCTCGGGGGAATCTACAAGCTGATCGAAGACCACCAGCTATTGAAGCGCGTGCTGCGCCAGCGCACCGGTGACGACGAGACGGCGGCGATCGGCGCGCTCGGGGAGGCCTTCGGCCGGGTTGACAACTTCGCCGACATTCCCGTGCTGATGGCCCAGGCCCTGGCGGACGGGTTGTCGCTGGAAGGCGGCGGCGAGGCCCTGTCGATCGGCGCCGCCGCGCTGTTCCTGCGCTCGCTCGGCGGCAATCCGATGGACGTGCATCTGCACACCAGCGTCAATCTGCGGCGCTACCTGATCAAGCTCGACGGAGTGAGCCTGCGGAACAAGCTGCTGCTGCTGCTGACCTGGCATGTCGGCCCGGAGATTCGCTCGACCGCAGGCCGGATGCAGCCGCCTCCGCAGCCCGATATGAAAGCCGTCGCTGCGTTGCCGGCGCGCTCGCAGGACGAGCTGCTCGAGGCGATCAAGCATAGCGTCTACAACCAGCCACCGACCGATTGGTCGCAGGTCACCAATCTGGGGATGATGCAGGCGGTCCCGGAGGTCAGGAAGACCGTCAATCTGGCAACGCAATACATGAAGAACGGCTATGACCCGCAGGCGTTTATCACGTGCCTGGCCGAGATCGTCTGCCACGACAACTTCACCGAGATGCATGCCTTCAAGCACCATCAGGCGGTGATCGAAGAATACAACAACACCCGCGAGCCGTGGCGCTGGATGCACCTGGTCTGCGGCGCCCAGGCGGCGGCGATTTCGTTCGGCAAGAACATGGTGGTCTATGAAGAGATGCTCGATCTCTTCCACATGGCCGCTGAGTAACTAAAAAACGTATCGCGAGCATCCCCGGGCCTCGCCCGGGGATGTTTTCGTTTCAGGCCCAGGGAGAAATGTCATGGACTTCACCGGCAAGGTCGCGCTGATCACCGGCGGGGGCGGCGGCATCGGCCGCGCCACCGCGCTCGCCTTCGCCAAGGCCGGCGCCAAGGTGGCCGTCGTCGACCGCGACGTCGCCGCCGGCGAGGCCACCGCCGGCATCGTCAGGCAGCAGGGCGGCGAGGCGAAGTTCATCGCCGCCGACGTCACCAAATCCGCCGATGTCGCCAACTATGTGAAGGAGACGATCGCCGCCTACGGCAAGATCGACTGCTTCTTCAACAATGCCGGGATCGAGGGCAATCTCGCCCATACCGCGGATTACGACGAGGCGGTGTTCGACCAGGTGATCGGCGTCAACGTCAAGGGCGTGTTCCTTGGCCTGCGCCACGTGCTGCCCGAGCTGTTGAAGCAGAAATCGGGCGCGGTGGTGAACACCGCCTCGGTCGCCGGTCTCGTCGCTACACCCGGCATGCCCGCCTACGTCGCCTCAAAGCACGCGGTGATCGGCCTCACCAAGACTGCCGCGGGTGAGGTCGCGCGGCAGGGCGTCCGCGTCAACGCCGTCTGCCCCGGCCCGGTCGATACGCGGATGATCCATTCCTTGGAAAAAATGATCAGCCCCGACGACCCCGACAGCGTCAACCGCAAGTACCAGGGCGCGATCCCGTCGGGCCGATACACGACGCCCGAGGAGATCGCCAATGTCGTGCTGTTCCTGTGCTCCGACCTCGCCAGCAACATCACCGGTGCGCAGTATGTCGTCGATGGCGGCCGCACCGCGATCGGCGGCGCGGTGACCCAGGCGATGCAAAGCTAAAGCTTCGCCACCGCCTCGATCACCTCGGCCTCGGTCAGAATCTGCGGCAGCACGGTCGGGCTGCCGCTGCCGTCGTAGAGTAGGTAGAGCGGCACGCCGCTACGCCCGAAGCTTTCGAGCAGGCTGGCAATCTCCGGGTCCTGCCGGGTCCAGTCGCCCTTGAGCGCGACGATCCCATGCGAGGCGAAGGCCGCGCGCACTGCGGCGCGGTCCAAGGTCGCGCGCTCGTTGACGAGGCAGGTCAGGCACCAGGCCGCGGTCAAATTGACGAAGACCGGCTTGTGCTCGGCGTTGAGCGCGGCGAGGCGTGCCGCGGTGAATTGCTGATAGGGTAGCCCATCGGAAACGATTGCCGAGGGCACCGCGTCAGCCGTGGCACGCGGCAGCATCACTGCCAGCAGAACCGCGACGGCGAGCCCTGCCGCGGCGAGCCCGCCGCCAACCCGGCGCGACGTCGGCTTGGCGAACCGGCTCCTGCCATAGGCCCAGACCGCGAAACCGGTGAGGACGAGCCCCAGCAGCGCGGCGAATTCCCCCGCGGGCGCCACTTCCTGGATCAGCACCCAGACAAGCCAGGCGACCGTCGCGTAGAGCGGGAAGGCGAGCACTTGCTTCAGTACGCCCATCCACGCGCCCGGCCGCGGCAGGACCCGTGCGACGCCGGGGACAAAGCTCGCCAGCAGCATTGGAGCCGCCAGTCCGGCCCCGAGTGCCGCAAAGATCAGCAACGCCACCGGCGCCGGGGCGATCACCGCCGCCCCGAGCGCGCCGGCCATGAACGGCGCGGTACACGGGCTCGCCACCACGCTCGCCAGCACGCCGGTGAAGAAGGCGCCTAAGAGCCCGCCGCGGCCCGCAAGCCGGTCGCCGATCCCGGCGAAGCCCACGCCGAATTCGGCGACCCCCGAAAGGCTCAGCCCCATCGCCAGCATCAGATAGGCGAGCAGCGCGACCACGGCCGGCGATTGCAGTTGGAACCCCCATCCGACCGCTGTGCCACCGGCCCGCAGGGCGAGCAGCGCCCCACCCAACGCCGAAAAGCTCACCAGCACTCCCGCCGTATAGGCAAGGCCATGATGGTGACGCGCCGCGGGGTCGGAGGTGGCGAGGCTCAACAGCTTCAGCGACAAGATCGGGAACACGCAGGGCATCAGGTTGAGGATCAGCCCGCCGGCAAAGGCAAACACCAGCGCCTGCCACCATCCAAGATGCGTTGCCACCGACGACGGCGCCGGTGTGGCGCCGATCTGATAGCCGCGCTCCTCGCCGTCGGCGCCGCGCAGTACTAAAACGCCGCTCAGCGTGGTCGGCGCGGCCGCTGCCGGGCTGGTCGATTTAGCCAAGACCAGCTCAAGCTCGCCACCGCGCGGCGCGACGGTCGCGGGCGAATTGGCGATCACATTTTCGTCATCCGGAAAGAACGACGCGGTCGGGTCGCGCAGCCCCGCCAGCGCCGGCGCCGGCACGATGAGGCGAAAATCGTGCGCCTCCACCGCGAAGCGAGTCGCGAACGGCGCCGGCTGCGGCAGACGCGCCCGCGCCGCGGCGAAACGCGCCGCGACCGTCGGGTCGGACGGGCTAGCGGCGCCGCCAGCTAGGGTTAGCGCCACAATCGTCTCGCCCGGGATGCAGATGTCCCGGCAGACCAGGAACTTGACGTCCGCCGCAAGACGCGATGCGCCATCGGCAAGCGTCGCCGGCACCGATACCGGGATCAGCAGATCGGTACTGCCGCGATAGCCGTAGCTGGTAATCGTATCGACGGCGATCCGCTCCGGAATCGGCCATTCAATTGGGCCAGCGCTGAAGCCCGGCGGCAAGGTCCAGTCGATCGTCGTCGGCTCGCCGGCATCGCCAGGGTTGCGCCAATAGGTGTGCCAGCCCGGCGCGACCGCGAGATGCAAATCGAGCCACCAGGTCGAGCCCGGCGCCGGCGCGGTCTGCTCGGCGAGAAGCTCGATCTTGACCAGGTCGGTCGCCCGGGGCGGCGCGGCAATGGCTGCGGACTCCGTCAGAGCCAGCACCGCGAGTGCGCCGAGGATGCTCAGAATGCGTCCCAAAACCCCAACCCGATACCACTGCGGCAGGGATGTCATCCGCGCCGTTATCTTAACAGACAATGAACCGCCGCCTCGCCGCGATGCGTCGCAGCTTGAAAATACGCAATTGAGATGATCTCGCGTCACCGCGTCATCTTGACATCGGCGGTACCCGCCAATACGGGATTTTCAACCCTTTCCGGATTGCCGATGCCAAATACGAAATACGCAGTGTTGCCCGGTCGCCTGGTCATTGTCGGCTTTGGCAGCATCGGACAGGGCGTCTTGCCGCTGCTCCTGCGCCATCTCGATCTCTCGCCGGAGCAAATCACCATCGTCACCGCCGAACCGCGCGGCCGGAAGGAGGCCGCGGAATACGGGGTGCGCTTTGTCGAGACTGCGTTGACCCGCGACAACTACCGCGCGGTCCTCGACCCGCTGCTGTCCGCCGGCGATTTCCTTCTCAACGTCTCAGTCGAGGTGGCGAGCGTCGCGCTCATCGAGCTATGTCAGGAGAAGGGCACGCTCTATCTCGACACCTGCATCGAGCCGTGGCCAGGTGGCTACACCGACCCGAGTCTCACGCCATCGCAGCGCTCGAACTATGCCCTGCGCGAGCAGGCACTGGCGTTGCGCCGGCGCTATCCGTCGGGCGCAACCGCGGTCATCACCCACGGCGCTAACCCCGGCCTCGTCTCGCATTTCGTCAAGCAGGCGCTCTTCGATCTCGCCCGCGACGCCGATCCCGCTGCCACAGTGTCGACGGACCGCGCGGGCTGGGGACAGCTCACCGAACGGCTCGGGGTCAAGATCATCCACATCGCCGAGCGCGACGATCAGGTCGCCTCGATCCCGAAATCGCCCGGAGAGTTTGTCAATACATGGTCGATTGAAGGGTTCTTTAGCGAGGGCTCGCAACCCGCGGAGCTCGGCTGGGGCACCCACGAGCGGCACTTTCCCGAAGACGGGCGCCGCCACGATTTTGGCAGCGGCGCGGCGATCTATCTGCTGCGGCCGGGCGCCGGAACCCATGTGCGCAGCTGGACGCCGCTCGAAGGCCCCTATATCGGCTTCCTCGTCACCCACAACGAGTCGATCTCGATCGCCGACTATTTGACCCTGCGCGACGGCGATCGGGTTCGCTATCGTCCGACCTGCCACTATGCCTACCACCCCTGCGACGATGCGGTGCTGAGCCTGCACGAGCTCGCCGGCAAGAATTGGCAGCTGCAGACGACGCAACGGCTGATGATGGACGAGATCATCGCCGGGATAGACGAATTGGGCGTGCTGCTGATGGGTCAACCGGGCGGCGTCTACTGGTACGGCTCGCGGCTGTCGATCGACGAGGCGAGGCGGGTGGCGCCGCACAACAACGCCACCTCGCTGCAGGTGACGGCGGCGGTGCTGGCGGGCGTCGTGTGGGCGATCGAACATCCCCGCGCCGGCATCGTCGAGCCGGACGAGATCGACTTCCAACGCATCCTTGAAATTGCCAAGCCCTATCTTGGCGACGTCGTCGGCGTCCGTGGCGACTGGACCCCGCTGGTCGACCGCGAACGCCTGTTCCCGGAAGACCTCGACCGCGATGACCCGTGGCAGTTCAAGAACATCCGGGTTGTCTAGATATGATCCGCTTGCGCGGATGCGGTTCCAGCCCGCTCCCCCACCCGGCCACCCAATCAGCATACTTACGTTGGGTGGCCGGGTGGGGGAGCGGGCTGGTGCCGTAAGGCAGCACGGATGTGCTGCCGCACTTGATTAGGCAATACCGACATGAAACGGTGGGTCTGGCTGATCGTCCTCGTCCTCTATTTGGTCGCCGCCGCGGCCGACACCGGCTATCGCATCGTCGAAGCAAGCCGGATCGGCTTCAGGATCGATCCGGCGATATTCGCCGTGGCTTTTTGCGCGGGATTGTTCTGGCCGATCGATCTTGTCGCGCGGCCGCTGCTGGCGCCGCGCTGACGGTCGCCTTTCGCTCAGAAGATGCCGATGATCAGCCCCACCATCCAGAACACCGCGAACGACAAGATCGCGATCGCGATGATCAGGACGGCCTGAAAAAACCGGACGATCCGCAGCGAGGCCGGCGGCCCCGGCCGCTCCGTCTCGGTTTCGATGACATAATCATCGATCAGCGCGTCGGAATGCTCGATCGACCTTGCGTCGTCGTTCTTTTGCCGCCCCAATGTCGCCGCCATCCTGCCTCCGCTCCCCTGCTTATCAGCCGCCCGGCGCTCCCGGCGCCGGATCGTGGATCGAACCGACGATGTCGGCCGCCGACACCTGCGCGCGGACCTGCTCTTGTTGCGACAGCGCAGCGAACACATCGTCGGCGCGCCTGGCCGCCGGCTGATTGCCGCGGCGCCCCGCCGCCAAATACCAGGCGTAAGCGTCGACTGGTGACGCCGGAACCCCCTCGCCGCGCTCATAGAGCATGCCGAGATTGACCATCGCCTGGACTACCCCTTGCACCGCGGCGCGGCGATACCACAATGCCGCCTCGGTGGGGTCCTTGCGCGTGCCTTCGCCTTTGGTATAGGCGACCGCGAGGTTGTACTGAGCGAGCGGATACTCGCCGTCCGCCGCCTTGCGATACCAGCGCGCCGCCTGCACCGGATCGGCTGGGACGCCGCGGCCGCGCTCATAGAGCACGCCGAGATCGTATTGCGCCCGCGCCAAGCCCTGCTCGGCCGCGGCGCGGAACCACTTCGCCGCGATCGCATAGTCCTGCGTCACGCCCTCGCCCTTGGCGTAGAGGATGGCGAGCTGGAGCTCGGCCTCCGGATCGTCCGCTTGCGCGCCGCGCTGGAAATAGGCCAGGCGTTGGGCGGGATCGCTCGGCGCGTTGGCGAGCGGTGCGACCGAGCGATGAACCGGTCGGGAGAACAGCCCAAACCCGGCTGCATAGCTAATGGCGATGATAACCGCCGCCGCGGCCGCCCACCGCCCCCAATAGAAGAGCCGCCGCCAATCGGCCAACTTGAACGCGGCGGTGGTGGCGCCGCGCCATTGCTGTGCCACCGCCAGCAGCCGCGCCGTCACCCGCAATCGTCTGTGTTCGGGCCACGTCTCGTCGGCCGGCGGGTCGACCGGCTCAGCCGAAACCGCTGCGGGCGGCCACAGAGGCCGCCGCATCACCGGAAGCGGGTCGAGAAAGCCGCCTTGCGGCGGCAGCTCGCGGTGCGGATCACCGATAGGCGGCGGCGCCGGTTCGTCAAAGCCAATCGTCACCGGCTCGATTACCGGTGGCGGAACATCGACCGGCTCTCCGCTATCGGCGAGCGTATCGAGCGGGACCGGCACGTAGCGGCGCGCCCTTGCCATCGCGCTCGGCGCCACCGCTTGCGTCAGCACGGAAAATTCCGGCCGCGTCGCCCACCCCTCGCTCACGGATGGGCGGGTCGTCTCGATGGTTGCGTCCGAAGCGTCCATGTCTACCGATTCCACGGAGATCGATCATAGTGCAAGGGTTTAGCGCACGACACGGACAAATCCTCCACCCAAGACCCTGCCGGATCACGGTACTGCGTTCACGAGACCCCACGCGAATCACCTGTGCCGTCGTTGGCCGCAAGGCCGGCGGCGGCAGAGTTCTGTCTGTCCCGGATGGCGCGGTATCCCGCGCGTTTCGCGCCAGCGCCCGATGGCGGCGCTGCGGCGAGGCTGAAAATACGCTAGCTTTTCGCGCGCGGAAACGCGCTCCAATCAGATCTATTCTTGCCGTTCAGTCGAGCGCGCGCGGGGGAATTGCGATGACCAAAATCCTGATGCTACCGGCAGCCGGAATTTTACTCGGCCTTGCGGCGTGCAACCCCTACGACCCCGGCGAACGGGCGCTCGGCGGCGGGCTCATCGGCGCCGCATCCGGCGCCGCGATCGGCGCAGCGCTCGGCGGCGGCACCGGCGCGGCGGTCGGGGCCGCGACGGGCGGTGTCCTCGGTGCGATTACCGGCGCGGCGACCACGCCACCGCCGCCGTCGCAACCGGCTCCGGCGCCCTACTCGCGCTAAGCCTGCCGCGAAACTAAGCTTTGCCGTTTCTGACCTACGGTCACTTCGTCAAGATTTCGAGCACGTGCCCGTTGGGGTCATCGAAATAGACCCCGCGCCCGTCGCGGCGACGGTTGATCTGCCCGTCGGTACGTGAGCGCGGCCCGCTTCCGTAGCTGATCCCCTCGGCTTTGACCCGGTCGAAGATCGCGTCGAACTCCGCCTCGCTGACCATGAAGGCGTAATGGTGCGGCTCGAACTGGCCGCGCTCGTCGAAATCGAGGGTCAGCCCGTCGTTGACCTGCACCGGAGCGAAATGCGAGTGCGCCCCGCGATATTCGAGCCCAAAGATGCGCGCGAAGAACTCGGCCGACCCGACCTTGTCATGCGCCGGGACGATCGTGTGATTGAGGACGATGGCCATCGGAACCTCCTCGGGTGCCGGATGATGCAAGCCAGAGTACCGCGAATTCGGCTTTGACTAAAGCGGGGCGCGCCCCAACTATCTGCCGCCGCGAATAGGGAACCTCGTGCGTGAAGCTCGGCATCGTTTCAGACATCCATTGCAACGCCTTAGGACTGCGCCGCGCCATCGAGCTGATGGGCGATGTCGACGAGCTAATCTGCCTCGGCGACAGCATCTGGGAATACCGCTTCTCCAACGACGTCGTCGCGCTCCTCAGGGAGCACGGCGCGCACACCATCCTCGGTAATCACGAGGAAGGTTTTTTAGGGCCGCTCGGCGAGCGGGCGAGGGCTCGCGACGATATCGACCCCGCGCTCCTCGATTGGCTCGCTTCGCGGCCGCACCGCATCGAACTCGACCGCGGCGGGAAGCGGCTGTTGCTGGTGCACTCGACCCCATGGGAGCCGCGCGGCGCCTACATCCATCCCGGCGACGCGCTGCTCGCGCGCTTCGCCGAGGCGGACGCCGATTTCGTCCTCTACGGCCACACCCACCGCCAGGTCGTGAAACGGTTCGGCGGCGTGTTGGTGGTCAATCCCGGCTCAACCGGCGATGCCCGCGATCACCACAATGGCAGACAGCTGAGCTGCGCCGTGCTCGACACCGCGAGCGAGGAGGTCCGCATCATCGACTACCCGGACCCGCGATGAACGCCCCCGTCAATACCAAGCCTGGCACCTATTTCGAGGATTACCCGGTCGGCGCCGTGTTCACCGGCGGGCCGATCACGGTCAGCGAACAGGAGATCCTCGACTTCGCCCGCCACTACGACCCGCAACCGATGCATATCGACAAGGAAGCAGCCGAGCGCGGGGCCTTTGGCGGCCTCATCGCCAGCGGCTGGCACACCGGGGCGATGATGATGCAGCTCCTCGCCAAGCATTTCGTCCCCCGGCCCGGCAACCTCGCCTCGCCCGGTCTCGACGAATTGCGCTGGCTGACGCCGGTGCGCCCGGGTGATCGCCTTAGCCTGCGCGCCACGGTGGTGAGCGCGCGGGCGTCGCGCTCCAAACCCGATCAGGGAGTGGTCACTAGCTTTGTCGAGCTGATCAACCAGAATGGCGAGGTGGTGCTCAGCTTGAAGCCGATCAGCCTGATGCGCCGCCGCAACCCAAGTCCGCCATGAGACTTCTCGTAGGCCTCGCCGTCGCCTTGTCGCTTGCCGCGCTGCCGGCACTGGCCGAACCGAAGCCGCCGGTCGATCCTGGTCTTGCCGCCTCGGACACGACGCTGATGCAGGACGAAGGCAAGGCCACCGCCGAATTGCAGCGCCGGCTGCGCGCCCAGCTCCGCTACCGCAACGGGCTGTTGGTCATCCAGGACCGCAGCGGCGCCAACTCCGGCGTCACCGTGATGCCGGCGACGGTGATGTGGGGCATCGATTGCAGCGATAACGGGCTTGCCGTGACCTTCGGCTCCGGCAGCGGCGACACCGATAACGGGCTGGTGCTGCAGCTGACCACCGCCGCGATCAGCGACGACAAATGCTCCCGCATCGCCCCGGCCGTCGGCGACACGGTGCTGGCGATCACCAAGGGCCATTAGGGGGCACCGTCATCATTGACCTGAAATACTTACACCAAATTGCTTCGCTATCGCGTCCATCTTATGTTTTCCATATTTATTTACCAAAACAGACCAATACTTCGTTGGCACCTGCTTCCAAATAAATAATCCCAGAGATATGTATTTATCGATATCTGAATATAACATTATCAATCTTAAAAGTCCTATCTTTGACAGATACGCTTTACCCAAACTCTTGCAGTACTCAATGAATTCGTCTGTCATAAGAATATCTAATTCGCTAATCAGGTTTATACCAAATGTTTGCAATTCAGCAATGGCAGAATCGATATTTCCTGTGTCTTCCAACGTTATTTTTTTATTTTTTTGCGTATCATCTAAAAATTTTGTAATTGATATAGAATCAAGTGACAGTTCGAGCGTTTCGGATGTGGTTTGAGATTCAACGAGGTCTTCATATTCGTCTATATCTTTTACTATACTGACAAACTCTCGATCTATCATTTCTAACATGCCTGAGCATAAATTTACCCGTCGCTGAAGATCGTCTCTAAGCTTCCCACGAAATTTGTAGGCCCTGTCATGAGATAGCTCCGCCCACGCGTGTTGGAGAACCGTTCGAATTTGTATTTCAAATGGTAGATTTGCTAGCCCAGCATACTCGGGCAATGTTTCCCTGTTGGTGCCCAAATTGCACACGAAATGCATAGAGCGATAGCCAATACGGTCCACACCGAGCGCAATACTCTGGTCGACGCTGTCGATTTCGATGATATTAAAAACTTTTCTAACAAGCGCACATACAGGCGCGATGCTATTTTCAAAGTATGTCGTTACGCGAATTCCACTCAGGTCCGTTACCTCAATCATAGGATTTTTATAGTTTTTACGAGAAATCTTCTCTAAAACTTTATCTCGATCCTTCGTCCTTCCTGTAATTTCAAGTATGTCTGCTGCATGGGGTTGCAGAAGATTTCGGAATAATGCAAGCGCGACGCCGGTGAGGCGTTCGTGCTTTGGAAGAATATCATCGAGCCATTTGGCAATTTCTTCGGGGCTGGCCACGCCTTACCGCCTTACTTGGGTTAAATACGTTCGGCATTATGGCTATTAGAACATAGGTTTATACACGCATTTGGTAAGTGTCGATCTCCTTTCTTAACCTACGGTCGCTGGTCATTCCACCCCAACCAGTCGCACAGCGCCTCGCCCATCACCAGGTCGCGGTCGCGGCCGGTGAGCCACTGCAATTCCTCGGTGAATAGAGTCACCGCCTGCCGATAGGTACAAGGGATGCCGGTCATGTCGGTGCCCCAGAAGAACCGGCTCGGCCCAAACGCGTCGAACACCTGCTTCAGGTACGGGTGCAGGCGGCGATAGGGGTACGCCTCGCTCGAATAGCGCGGCAGCGCCGAGGCCTTGGCCGCGATATTAGGATGCCTGGCTAGCGCGACGAGATTGCCGAGGTCGCCGAACGCCGCCTCGTCCTTGGCGTCGCGTACCAGCGCCAGATGATCGATCACGAACCGTACCCCCGGATGCCGCTCGGCGAGCCTGCCGAGCACGGGCAAGAGGCCGGGGATCGAGACCATCGCCGGTAGCCGCGCGCTCTCTGCTGCTTGCCATAGCCAGTCGCCTTCGGGTTCAGTGAACAGCGCCCGCGCCCCGGCACCGGCGGTGGTGACCCGAATCCCCAGCATGCCCGGCTGATCGCGCCAATGATCGAGCGCGCGCGGATCGGGGCGGCCGAGCGGCGGCCGTCCCATTACCGCGAATTTGTCGGGATGCGCCACGGCCGCCGCGAGCGCGAGGTCGTTGCGGTCGCCTTCCCAGGACGGCGGCACGATCACCGCGCGGTCGACCCCCGCCGCCGCCATCTCGGCCAGGAGATCATCCTTCGAGAACGGAAGCGGCCTATGAGCGCGATGGGCATTGCCCGGCGGCCACGGCCGCGCCGGCGTATCGGCGCCCCAGATATGGACCTGCGCATCGGCGATCATGGCGTCCCTCCCTTACGGGGATGGCGCATGCCGTGGGCGCGCTTGTCAAGGCGGCGGGCTTCATGGTTCGATCCCGCAAGCGCCGCGGGAGGAAAGATGCCAGATTCGATCATCGTCGATACCGCGACCAAGATTTTCCAGGATTTGTGCGAGGCCGACACGGTCAACAAGGCCGAGAAGGGGGAGTGGCCGAAGGCTTTGTGGGACGCGCTCGCCGAGTCCTATTTGCCGCTCGCATGGGTTCCGGACGATCTCGGCGGCGCCGGGGCCGAGATCGCCGACGGGTTCGCGGTGCTGCGCGTTGCTGGCCGCTTCGCCGCCCCGGTGCCGATCGCCGAGACCCTGCTCGCCGGCTGGCTCCTGGCGCAGGCTAAGCTGGCCTCGCCGCCAGGTCCGATGACCATCGCCCCGGTCTATGAGGACGGCAACATCACCATCGGTGCCGACGGCAAGCTCAAGGGCCGCGCGCGGCATGTACCGTTCGCGCGCAACGCCGCGCATATTGCCGTCGTCGCCACGCGCGGCGGTGAGAATGTCGTCGCGCTTGTAGAGGCCAAGGATCTTGCGATCAGCCCCGGGGTCGGGCTCTCGGGCGAACCGCGCGACACGGTGAGCTTCGACGGCGCCACCGCCGTCGCGGTCGGCGCGGCGCCGGGGCTCGACCCGGCGAAACTCACCCTGATCGCCGCCGCCGCGCGCACCCAGCAGATGGCCGGCGCGCTTGAGCGCATCCTCGAGCAGTCGGTGCAGTTTTCCCTCGATCGCGTCCAGTTCGGCCGGCCGATCGCCAAGTTCCAAGCGGTGCAGCAGAACCTGGCGAACCTCGCCGGCGAGGTGGCTGCCGCCGGGGCCGCCGCCGACGGGGCCGCCGAGGCGGTCGGGCTCTACGGCGTCGAGGGCGACATCGTCGCCGCCGCGGTGGCGAGCGCCAAACTCCGCGTCGGCGACGCCGCCGGCGCCGGCGCGGCGATCGCGCACCAGGTGCATGGCGCGATGGGTTTCACCTACGAGCACACGCTGCACCACTCGACCCGGCGGCTGTGGGGCTGGCGTGAGGAATTCGGCAACGAGACGCTGTGGGCCGAGCGCTTGGGCCGAGCGGTCGCCGCCAAGGGCGCCGACGCGCTGTGGCCGTTCGTCACTCAGGGATCGTGAGGAAATCATGACCAGCACTTTCCAATTCGATCCGGTCGAGCTGCCGCCCGAGTGCAAGGAATTGCGCCAGGAGGTCCGCGCCTTTCTCAAGCAGGAGATCGAGGCCGGCACCTTCAGCCCCGGCGGCGGGCGCAACGAGAACGCCGCGCTCTTCGCCAAAAAGGTCGGCGCCAAGGGCTGGATCGGCATGACCTGGCCGAAGCAATACGGTGGCCAGGGCAAGACCCAGCTCGAGCGCTATGTCGTCACCGAGGAGATGCTGGCGCACAAGGCGCCGACCCGGCACTACTCGACCGCCGACCGCCAGTCGGGCCCGGTGTTGCTGCGTTACGGCCAGGAGGCGGTGAAAGAGAACATCCTGCCGCGCATCTGCTCCGGCGAGCTCTGCTTCTGCATCGGGCTTTCAGAGCCCAACTCCGGCTCCGATGTCTTCGCCGCCTCGACCCGCGCGACCAAGACGGAGGGTGGCTGGCTGGTCAACGGCCGCAAGATTTGGACCTCGAACGCGCATCAGGCCGACTACATGATCGGCCTCCTGCGCACCTCGAATTCGACCCCGGAGAACCGCCGCCATGGCCTCACCCAATTTCTCATCGACATGAAGTCGAAGGGCATCACCATTCGCCCGATCATCAACCTGACCGGCGCGCACGATTTCAACGAGGTGATCTTCGACGATGTGTTTGTTCCCGATCTGCATATGATCGGCGAGGTCGACATGGCCTGGAAGCAGGCCAGCGCCGAATTGGCCTACGAGCGCAGCGGGCCCGACCGCTGGCTCGAAACCCTGCAGAGCCTGGTTGAGCTGATCCGTGTCGTCGGGCCGGAGCCGAGCGAGCGCCAGGCCGAGGGCATCGGCCGCGAGGTCGCGCATCTCGCGACGATGCGGCGCATGTCGCTGTCGGTCGCCGGGATGCTGCAGGCCGGCAAGACCCCGGCGGCGGAGGCCTCGATCGTCAAGGATCTCGGCACCAATTTCGAGCAGGCGCTGCCCAACAAGGTGCGGCTGATGGCGCCGGTGCGCGGCGATTCCGCGCCCGACAGCAATGACGACCGCTTCGAGCAGGCGCTCAACTACACGACCCTGATCGCGCCCAAGCTGACGATCCAGGGCGGCACCCGCGAGATCCTGCGCGGCATCATCGCCCGGGGCCTCGGCTTGCGCTGATGCCTGACCTCCGTCCGCTTCTGTCCCCCAAAAGCATCGCCATTGTCGGCGCATCCGCCGACGAGTCGATCCGCGGCCGCTTGACTCAGCAGCTGATCGGCCACGGCTTCGACGGCCCGATCTATCCGGTGACGCGCAGCCACGACGAGGTGCTCGGCCACAAGGCCTATAAGAGCGTCGCCGAGCTGCCCGAGCCGGTCGACCTCGCGGTCATCGTCGTCCCGGCGGCGCATGTCATCTCGACCATCGAGCAATGCGGCGCGCGCGGCATCCCTGCTGCGGTGATCATCAGCTCAGGCTTCGGCGAGGAGAAGAGCGAGGAAGCCGCCCAGCGCGACGCCCAGCTGCGCGCTCTCGCGGCAAAGCTCGACATGGCGATTTGCGGCCCCAATTCGGAGGGCCTCGTCAACCCGCTGCGCCCGCTGGTCGCCACCTTCAGCCCGGTGTTCCACGATTTCTCCAAGCCGCTTCTCCCTGCTGGCAGCAAGGCCAAACCGATCGCGGTCTCGTGCCAGTCGGGGGCGCTGACCTTCTCGTTCCTCAGCCGTGGCCAGCCGCGTCAGCTCAAATTCACCACCCAGGTCAGCTCGGGCAACCAGACCGTGCTCGAGGCGCACGACTACATCGAGGCGGCGCTCGATAGCGGCGCCGCCGACATCTTCCTCGTCTACCTCGAAGGCATCCGCCAGCCGACGCGGTTCCGCGCCGTCGCCGGCCGGGCCGCCGCGCTGGGCAAACCGCTGATCGTCGCCAAGGTCGGCCGCTCCGACGCCGGCCGCCGCGCCGCCGCCTCGCATACCGGCGCGCTGGCGCAATCGGGCGCGATCGACGACGCAATCTTCCGCCACCACGGGATTATCCGCGGCGAAGACATCGATCACATGCTCGACATCGCCGCCGCCTTCGCCTTCTGCAAGCTGCCCCGAGGCAACCGGGTCGCGATCATCACCGGCTCGGGCGGCAGCGCGGTGTGGATGGCCGACATCTTGTCGGCGCACGGGCTGGAAGTGCCGGAGCTCGAAACCGATCTCCAGGCCAAGATCATGGCGATGCTGCCGTCCTACGCCTCGGCGGCGAACCCGATCGACGCCACCGCGCAGGCGATCGGCGAGGTCGGCTACAAGCCGATCGTCGAGCTGGTACGGCAATCCAAACGCATCGACACGATCCTCTTGATCTCGTCGGTCGCCAACGAGGTCACCGCCAAGAAGCGCGCCGAAGAGCTGGGCGACATCGTCGCCACCACCGAACAGCCGATCCTGATGGCGACCTACACGACCGCGACCCCAGGGGCCCTCGGCGCTTTCGCCGATATGGGGATACCGGCCTACACCTCGATGCCGAGCTGCGCGCGGGCGATCAAGGCGCTCGCCGATTACGCCCGCTTTCGCGAGCGCATCGCGCGCCGCGCCGCCCCGGCTGCGACCACCGCCTCGGTGCGCGACACCGTCGGAAAGGCGCTCCGGGAGTCCGGGAAAGTGCTGACGGAAGTCCAAGCCAAGGCGCTTCTCGCCGCCTATGGCGTGAAACGCGTGCCGGAGTTCCTCGCCACCGGCGAGGACGACGCCAGCGACGCGGCGATGCGCATCGGCGGCCCGGTCGCGCTCAAGGTGCAGTCGCCCGCCATCGTCCACAAGACCGAGGCCGGCGCGGTCATGCTGAACCTCGGCACCGCCGCCGCGGTACGCGATGGCTACCGCACCGTGCTGGAGCGGGCGAGCGCGGCGCATCCCGGCGCCAAGATCGACGGCGTGCTGGTTCAGGCGATGGCGCGGCGCGGCCAGGAGATGATCCTCGGCATCACCCGCGACCCCGTTTTCGGCCCGATGCTGATGGTCGGCTTGGGTGGCATCCATGTCGAGGTGCTGAAGGACGTCGCCTTCGCCCCCGTCCCACTCGACACCGACGACGCGCTCGCGCTGCTCGGCGAACTCAAAGGCGCTGCGCTGCTCGACGGCGTGCGCGGCAGTCAACCGGCCGACAAACAGGCGCTGGCCGAGCTGATGGTGGCGCTGTCGCGTTTCGCCGCCGACCACGCCGACCAGATCGCCGAAATCGATTTGAACCCGGTCATCGTCCACGAGGCGGGCCAAGGCCTCAGCGTCGTCGACGCGCTGATCGTTAAAACCTAAAAAACACATTTCACCACAAAGGACGCGAAGGTGGTTTGTCCGGCGCGAAGCGCCAATAAGACCACTGAGACAGTGAGGCAGTGAGAGTGGAGCGGCACGGCATCTCATTGCCTCCGTGTCTCTGTGGTGAATTAATGGTCACGCTACGCGCGACCGATAGACGCCTTGGCGACCTCCGCGCATTCCTTTGCGTCCTTCGCGGTAAAGCGTTCTCTTCTGTTGGGAGCATCTCATGAGCGATCTAGGCACCTATCGCGATATCGGCGTCAGCCTCGACGGCAATGTGGCGACGGTCGAAATCCGCCGGCCGCCGCATAATTTCTTCGACAGCGACCTCATCGCCGAGATCGGCGAGGCGTTCGAGCGCCTCGACGCCAACGAGACCTGCCGCGCCATCGTGCTCTGCGCCGACGGCCGCTCATTCTGCGCCGGCGCCGATTTCTCCAAGCGAATGGATACCGGCACCGCCAACGAGGGCACCCGCAGCCGCCAAGGCAAGCATCTCTACAAGGAGGCGAGCCGCCTCTTCCGCACCCGGAAACCGATTATCGGCGCGATCCACGGCGCCGCCGTCGGTGGCGGGCTCGGTCTCGCCTGCGTGCCGGATTTCCGCGTTACCTGCAGCGAGGCGCGGTTCAGCGCCAATTTCAACCGGCTCGGCTTTCATCCCGGCTTCGGCCTCACCGAGACGCTGCCGCGCCTGGTCGGCAAGCAGCAGGCGGCGCTCTTGTTCTATACCGGCCGCCGCATCCCCGGCGACGAGGCGGTGCGCATCGGCCTCGCCGATTTGCTGGTGCCGCAGGACGAGGTACGCAAAGCCTCGCAGGCTCTAGCGCTGGAGATCGCCCAATCGGCGCCGCTCGCGGTGATCGCGACCCGCGAGACCATGCGCCGCGGTCTCGTCGACGCGGTCGACGCCGCGACCGAGCGCGAACTGGTCGAGCAGGATTGGCTGCGCCGCACCGAGGATTTTTCCGAGGGCATCAAGGCCATGGCCGACCGCCGCCTGCCAAACTTCCAAGGGCGGTAGACCAACGTCCGCGTGGTGTGATTATCCACCACGAGACGTGGGAAAAACGGAGGTTTGCGCCGCAACATCTCTGTCCCCTCTCAGTAATCCGTAGTCATGTCCTAAGCTGAGCTTCCTGCGATTATCAGTGCGATCGCCCCAAGGATCGCGGCTAGTCCCGCGCAGACTGCCGCCGCAGCGCTCAGTTGACTTTGCCGTCGAAGCGCCGCTCCGAGATCGGCCAAGTCCGGACTGCTGGCGGGATGAACGGTACCGCCACCGATGGGACCGCCGAGTGCGCCGCCTAAACCGCCCCCCACTACTCCGTGGACCGAAAACGCTCGGGGCGTCTTTACTCGGGCGGACCAAAACCAAAGGGCGGCAGCAAGAAAGGCAAACGCAGCCGAGCCGTAGTTAATGAGCTGAAAGAGAAGTTTCATGTCGAAGTCCCGCTCCACCAAACTCGCATCGAACGCGCGCACCTACACCTCATCTTGGGTGGTGGCTCAATTTGAATTTCTGAAATAGGTTGAAACTAGGCGGCCCCGATCTGTGGGTCGCGCGTCCGAAGTAGGGTGGATGTTCAATTGAACGGTGTCACAAGATGTTTCCGGCCCGCATCACAACGAACACAAAGCACGAATAACCGACACAGCAATGCCTGGCGAGGGTGTTTGCCGGATAAAGGGAATCTGCAGCATTACCCAAGCTGAGACTAAACCAATTAGTGACCGGCTCAGGATTCGCGAGAGCCCCCACCTGAAATAACCCCACCGACTGGGTACGTGTCTGTGGCTAGACCGTGTCCACTGAATGGGCAAGAACATTGCATCGCCAAAAAATGCGATCACTCCGTATGCTGCGGCACCCAGGATGAATATGGCTGCAAAGAGAAAATTCGCCCTTTGGTCAACGCTGTTAAGCGGAATACTGCCAGCCAGCGCTCCAAACGTAAAAGCAACAAATAATCCCATAGTTAGATTCATTATAACATAGCATAACCCAATCGAACGCGAAATCCACGTAGCTCTGACGAAATACAAACAAAGTAGCACAAATATATGCTTCCAGTGTGGATACAACATCTCGGGCCAACCGATATATTGGTGCAGATACGCAAACCATCCTTTAATGAACGGCTCGAACGGCCATACAAGCCGACCTACCAACCAGTCATAGTATTCAAGCAACCGCCCGAGTACGGAGCCGAAACCGGATGTGAAGCCGAGCTCATATAGCTTGAGAATAGAAACCGTACCGCAAACACGGCCCAACTTTCCCCGAGCCGGCCACACTAACCACCTGAAGAAATCCCCCATACCTGCCAGAAAACTTTCGCTCGTCATCTGAGCGTCCCACGTGCCGCTGATCGAGGGCTGCCGCCGAGCAAGCGCTTCAGAATAGGGCAGCGCGAAGCACCAGAGCACGGATGCAGCGGAGCAATAAGATACCTTAAATGTGAAAGCGAGCATGGAAGTAGGCGGTTCTGCACGCCAAGCCCGCCATGGCGTTGGCAGGCGGGCAAACCTCGCTCTCGATCACGAGCGAGCGATGTCGGCCCCGGTACCGATTGACCGCTCAGGGTCGGGAGCAGAAGTTCGAACTGTGGCACTACCCATCTTGACTGCGCCGAATTGTTCCCTATTTGTTCTCGATGCCGAGCATCATCCGCTCGATCGCATCCTGGGTCCAGCGTCTCGCGGCGTCGCAACCACTGCGCGAAATTCTGCTGTTGATTAGCAGTATCAGCAGCAAACCCGGTTTCGGCGACTCAACCAGACGTCGCGGCCTACACCCCGATCAGCTCGACATCAAAAATCAGGATCGCGTTGGGCGGGATGACCCCGCCGGCGCCGCGCGCGCCATAGCCGAGTTCGGAGGGGATGATCAGCGTACGCTTGCCGCCGACCTTCATCCCGGCGACGCCTTCGTCCCAGCCCTTGATCACTTGGCCGCCGCCGAGACGGAAACCGAACGGCTGCCCGCGATTGACCGAGCTGTCGAACTTCTTGCCCTTCTGCCCGCCCGGCTCCTGCAGCCAGCCGGTGTAATGCACCGAGACGCTCTTGCCGGAGGTGGCTTCGGCGCCGGTGCCGACAACGGTATCGGTGTAGATGAGGCCGCTGGGAAGGGCTGGCATGGATCAATGCTCCGGGGAACGGGCGGTGCTGTGCTACAAACACCGCCTCTGAGGAACGGGATCGATGTGATGAATAGCCCCATTTTGGCCGAGACCATTGCCGCCGTCACCGACATTCTCGGGCGCGAGCTCGACGACATCGCGGTCGAGCGCGCGGTGATCGGGTTGTTCTTCACCGGGGTCAAACTCTCCACCGGTCATGCCGGCGCCTGCGCCACGCCGATCAAATCGATCCCCGAGGCGGTGTGTTGTCCCTCCTCGGCGATGGCGATGCCGTTCCCCGGTAAGATAAAGGGCAAGCCCGCGCGCGACGCGATCAGGGAGGCGTTCTCCGATCACGGCATCCGCCGCGGCGTCGGCATTGCCGCGGTCAACGCGCTCGCCGAATTGTGCTGGGAGCGCCGCCCGCACCCGCTGGTCGAGTTGCGGCGCGGTATCGACGCGTTCGACGCCAACACCTTCCACCCCGTTGACCAAACCGTCGTCGTCGGCGCCTTTGTGCCGTTCTTGAAGGAGCTAAAGCGCCGCAAGCAGCCGTTTCTCGTGCTCGAAAAAGACCCGGATACGCTCAAGCCCGAGGAGATGCCGTTCTACCGCCCGGCCGAAATGGCGCGCGAAATCGTGCCGCAGGCCGATGTGCTGCTGATTACCGGCACGACCCTGCTCAACGACACGCTTGAAGATCTCTTGTCCTGGGCCCGGCCCGATGCGCGCGTGACGGTGGTCGGGCCGACCGTCGGCCTTCTGCCCGATGCGTTCTTGAAGCGCGGCGCCGATATCCTCGGCGGCGTCAAAATCACCCATCCCGACGAATTCCTCGACCTCCTCGCCGAGGGCGGGTCGGGCTATCATTTCTTCGGCCGCGTCGCCGAGAAGGTGGTGCTGGTGCGCCGCCAGGCCAAGGAAGCGGCGAAGGCGGCTTAGAATCAGCGGGAGGATAGGATGGCGGTTCGGCTCGGCGGCGGTGACTACACTTTCGAGGTCAACGAGAACTGGGCCAAAATCCCCGACGAGATCGTGCTCGGCGACTGCGCCGCGGTCGGCGTCGACAGCAAGGACAATGTCTACGCCTTCAATCGCGGCGACCACCCGGTCGCGGTGTTTGACAAGGACGGCAATCTGCTGCGCACCTGGGGCGAGGGGTTGTTCCCCCGGCCCCACGGTGTCCATGTCGCGCCCGACGACACGATCTGGCTGACCGACGACGCCGACCACACGGTTCGCCACTGCACGCTCGACGGGAGGGTGCTGCTGACCCTCGGCATCCCCGGCAAGCCGAGCCCCTATATGTCCGGCGAGCCGTTCCACCGCTGCACCCATACCGCGCTGTCGCCGCAGGGCGACTTCCTCTACATCTCCGACGGCTACGGCAACGCCCGCATCCACAAATACACGCCCGGCGGCAAGTTGCTCTCATCCTGGGGCGAACCCGGCACCGATCCCGGCCAGTTCAACATCCCGCACAACATCTGCTGCGATCCGGACGGCTGGATATACGTCGCCGACCGCGAGAACCATCGCGTCCAGATCTTCAATGGCGACGGCAAATGGGAAACGCAGTGGAACTACCTGCACCGGCCCAACGGGATGTGCCTAGCGCGCGGCCATAGCCCGCTTTGCTATATCGGCGAAGGTGGCCCATCGGGCGAGATCAACCGCGAGTGGCCCAATATCGGCCCGCGCGTCAGCATCCACACCACCAAGGACCATCAGGTGATGGCGCGGCTCGGCAAGATGCACGCCGGCATCGCCCCCGGCCAGTTTACCGCGCCGCACGGGATCGCCGTTGACAGCCAGGGCAACATCTATGTCGGCGAGCTTAGCGGCCGCTCGTGGTCGCGCTTCGCGACCGGCGACGCCCCGGCCAAGCGCCGGGTGATCCACAAGCTGGTCAAGGTGGCTGCTTAGCAAGCACGCTTGCTAAGCAGCCACCCCGGCGAAAGCCGGGGTCTAGTTTATGACTGGCGTCATCTCGATATTGCCGAACCCGTCGAGCCGCGCAGTCCAGCCAGGCGGCACAAGGCAGGTCGCGTCGTATTCCTCGACGATGCACGGGCCCGAGTGCAGCGTCGCGAGCGCACTGCGGTTGACGACGCTCGCCTCCTGCCAGCCCTGCCGCGGGCCGAAATAGGCGCGGCGGCTCGGCGACGCGATGGCGATATCAGGCGCCAGGCTCGCGGCGGCGGCAGAGGCGGCGCGGGGCGTGTCCGGGATGCCGCGGCCGATGACTTCGAGGCTGACTAGCTCGACCGGCTCGTCGACCCCGGCGCGGTGGCCGTAGGTGCGTTCGTGCTCGACCCCAAAGGCCTCCTCGATCTCCGCCAACGCTGCCGCGTCAAGCCTCCCCGCCGCCACTGGCACCCGCAGCTCGAACGACTGACCCTGGTAATGCAGGCTGGCGAAGCGGCGGATTTCGATCCGGTCAGGGCCAAAACCGTCGTCGGAAAGCCGCGCGCGCGCCTCGCCTTCGAGCCCGTCGAGCACCGCCTGCAACTCCGCCGGTGTCGAGCCGCGCAACAGCCGTTTGCGGGTGCGGGTGAAGTAATATTCGACCTCGGCGTAGAGCAGCCCGAACGACGAGAACACCCCGGCCGAAGGCGGGATCAGCACCCGCTTGATGCCGATGTCCTGCGCCATGCCGGCGGCGAAGATCGGACCGTTGCCCCCAAAGGCGACCAACGCATATTCGCGCGGATCGCGGCCGCGCTCGCTCGACACGGCCTTGAGCGCGCGGATCATGTTCGAGGCCGCGATCAGATGCGCGCCATGCGCGGCGTTCTCGACGCTCATCCCGAGGGGCTGCGCGATCTTCTCAGCAAGAACCGCGCGGGCCTTGTCCGCATTGAGCTTGAGCGCGCCGCCAACGAGATGGCGGGGGTTGAGATAGCCGAGCACCAGATTGGCGTCGGTGACGGTCGGCTCGGTCCCGCCCTGGTCGTAGGCGACCGGTCCGGGCGAGGCGCCGGCGCTCATCGGCCCGACCTGCAATGCGCCACCCGCGTCGATCCACAAGGTCGAGCCGCCGCCGGCGCCGATCTCGGCAAGGTCGATCGCCGGTACCTTCAGCGTGTAACCGGCGCCCGACAGCAGCCGCGAGCCGAGCACGATGCCAGCGCCGACCTGGTATTCGGCGGCGCGGGTCACCTCGCCATTCTCGATCAGCGACGCCTTCGCGGTGGTGCCGCCCATGTCGAACGAGATCGCGTTGGCGACGCCGATGCGCCGCATCAGCGCCTGGACGCCGACCACCCCGGCGGCCGGCCCCGACTCGATGATGTGCATCGGCGTCACCGCGGCGGCCTTGGCCGTGGTGAGCCCGCCATTCGACTGCATCAGGAGCAGCGACACGTCGATGCCGATGCGCTTCACCTCGCCGATCAGGCGCGACAGGTAGCGCTCGACGATCGGGCGAACGTAGGCGTTGATGACCGTGGTCGAGCTGCGCTCGTATTCGTTGATGAGCGGCAGCACCTCGGCGCTGATGCAAAGCGTCGTGGCGGGTGCGAGGCGAGCGACAATGGTCTTGACCCGCTCCTCGTGCGCCGGATTGAGGTAGGAGTGCAGCATGCACACGGCAATCGCCTCAACTCCCTCGGCGACCAGAAATTCGGCAGCGCGCTCGACGCTCGCCTCATCGAGCGGCTTATCGATCTCGCCCTGCGCGTTGACCCGCTCGTCGACCTCGACCCGCCAGCGCCGCTCGACCAGCGGCGGCGGCTTGGTCCATGTCATGTCGTAGAGCCGCGGCATCCGCAGGTTGCGGATTTCGAGCACGTCGCGGAAGCCACGGGTGGTGATCAGCCCTGTCTTGGCGCCCTTGTGCTCGAGGATAGCGTTGGAGGCGACCGTGGTCCCGTGCAGCAGCTCGACGATCCGCCCGCCGCCCACTTCCGTGAGCAGCGTGGAGAGGCCGTCGACGATAGCGCGGGCATAGTCGTCGACCGTCGAGGAGACCTTCTTGGTGTGCCGCTCGCCGCCGTCGCCGAGCAGCACGATATCGGTGAAGGTGCCACCGATATCGACACCGGCGCGAAAGCTCTTCATCACTATTTCGCCGCCGGGCCCCAACTGTACGTCGGCGGCTCGTTCCAGTTGCGGGCATCGCGCATCTGCTGGCGCAGCGCAGTCGTCTCTATCTCGTCGACCGCACCGCCGGTGATCACCACGCCGTAATCCTCGCGCGCCGCGCCCGCGCTGACGAAATCGTTGCGCACATCCTTCAGCACCAGCGCGGGGTCGCGGTCGAGCGGATCGCCCCAGCCGCCGGCACCGGCGACCTCGTGGCGGAACAGGTCGCCCTTCTTCATATTCATCGTCAGCTTCGAGGGGAGCGGCTCGGGGTTCCGGTCGGGGTTCAGGTAGTTCATTGACGGCTTTCCGGGCCCGCCGCCGTAGAGCCCGTAAGGGCGAAAATCGCGCCGGTCGGAGCGCACCTGGAGGATCGCCTCTTCGGCCAGGAGTTTGTATTCGCGGCGAAACGGCGCGCCACCACGGAACTTTCCAGGGCCCATCGCGTCCTGGATGAACTCATAGGCGGTGATCTGCAGTGGCTGCTCGGTCTCGGTCACCTCGATCGGCTGCGAGGCCATGTTGGCGTAGATGTTGGAATTGCCGTCGAGCCCGTCGGAATCAGGCCGCCCGCCCCAGGCGCAGCAGGTGAAATCGACATAGATGAACGGGCTGCGGTCGGCATGGTAGCCGCCGATCGACACGCCGGTATTACCGCCATCCGACGCGGCGAAGACGCGGTCGGGCAGCATCTTCGCCAGTGCGCCGAACATGCAATCGACCATCCTGAAACCGGTGAGGCCGCGCGCGGCGCAGGCGCCGGGCAACACCATGTTGGCGATCGTGCCCTGCGGCGCCTCGACACTGATCGCGCGGAACACGCCCTCGTTGGTCGGGATGTTCTGCGGCAGGATCGAGCGGATGCCGCAATAGGTCGCCGATTTGGTGTAGCTGAGCGTGTTGTTGATCGCGCCCTTGACCTGCTTTGCGGTGCCGGTCCAGTCGGCGTGAATGGTGTCGCCCTTTTTGGTGATCGTGACCTTTAAGGGGATCGGCACCCCGACATCGATGCCGTCATCGTCGATATGATCGAGGAAGTCGTAAACCCCGTCGGGCAGCTCCCTGAGCGCGGCGCGGGTCATCCGTTCGGCGTAATCGACCAACTCGGTCATGTAGGCCTGCAGCTTGTCGTTGCCGTAGCGCGCCGCCATCTCAATGAGCGCCGCCTCGGCGATGTGGCAGGCGGCGAGCTGGGCGCGCAGATCGCCGAACACCTTGACCGGCACCCGTACATTGGTCTCGATCAGCGCAAACAAAGTCTCGTTGCGTCGGCCGCGCTCATAGAGCTTTAGGGGCGGAATGCGCAGCCCCTCCTGATAGATCTCAGTCGAGTCCGACGCGTTCGAACCCGGCACCCGGCCGCCGACATCGGTGTGGTGGCACACCGCGCCCGCCCAGGCGATCAGCGCCTCGTCTTGTTCCCCTGGGCGAAAAATCGGCTGGAATACGAACACGTCAGGCAGGTGCATTCCGCCGCGAAACGGGTCGTTGAAGATGAAGACGTCGCCCGGTTGGATATTGCCGGCGAAGCTCTCCTGGAGCGATGCCATCGCGGTCGGCATCGAGCCGAGATGGCCGGGAAGGGTCAGGCCTTGCGCCACCAGCACCCCGGCGCCGTCGAACATCGCGGTCGAATAATCCATGTTGTCCTTGAGCACGCCCGAATAGGTCGTGCGAAAGACGGTCAGCGCCATCTCGTCGGCGACCCCGAAGAGCGCGTTCTTGAACAATTCGAATTCGATCGGGTCGCTGATCATCGGCGGAGCTCGGCCCTGCTGGTTTGAGCGATTGCAGCGCAATCGCTCACGCTGATCAAGAACGGCGTCGCTGGCTCATCACGGCTTTGGCGCAGTTAACGCGGCAGCGGGAGGTAGTCCCGCCAGCCGGCCGGCGCGCTCAGCCCGCTCCAAATGTAGCTGAACGGCGGTTGAGTCGGCAGCTTGGTCGGGCATTTCAGCGTGCATTGCTGGAATTCGGTGGGGGTTTTCAGAAAATCGCTCCTGACGGCGTCGGGCGAGTCGGCGAGATAGCCGATATTCACCATCCGCTGCTGGGTATCGATCAGCTCGGGGTCGGAATTGGGAATTAGGTTTCCTAGCGGGCTGATAAGCCCGGCAAGTGTCCCGGGGTTGCCTCGCAAGGAGACCATCCCTCGGGCTTCGTCGAGCGGGTAGCCGCAGAGCTTGTTGACCCGACCCCACATCACGTAGTTGACGACTTGTGCATGCTGGCAGGTTCCCATGAATGTGACCGTGGCCGCGCACATGTTGAACGGTCTGGCGCAACGCGGATTGACTGCCGTGAACCAAACGCTCGAGCTGGCTGGGTCAAGGCCGACGATGTCCCAGGCGTTGTTGTAATTAGCGCTGTAGAGCGAGCGGCACGCTGCGGATTGCAAATTCGGGTTGGCTTGATAATCGGCCGTCATTTTGGCGAGGGTCGCGAACACCTTCGCGGTGATATCCGGCCCGCATGTCGGGGTCGGTGGCGTGTCAGGAGTGGAGATCGGCGGAGTCGGCGGTGTTGGCGGCGGCGGTGGCGGCGGTGGCGGCGGAGGCGGCGTCAGCCGCTCGACCGTCTGCGGGACCGGCGGCGGGTTGGGAGGAGGATTCAAAGGGATCCCGATCGTCACAAGCCCGGCAAGCGTCGTGTTGGGTTGGAACGTGCCGAACGACAACAGATTGCCTCCGGGCAACTGCGTATCGCCGAGACCGGGATAGATGTTGAGGGCAAAGCCGAGATCGATAGGCCCCCAACCCGTTCCGATCGGCAGGCTGGCGCCGACCCCGAAGAGTGGCCGCACGAAGCGTTCGGTGTCCTTGAAATCGTCGCCGACCGAGGGCGCCATGAGATGCGCGCCGTATTGCTGAAACGAGCCGCCGGCCTGAATGAAAACCTGTCCATTCGGCAGCAAGCTGTCGCTCGGCAACATGGTGCCGAGGCGTGCTCCGAAATCCAACCACGGGCCGTACGGAGTGACGCGTCCGGTGACATCGATCCCGTTGGACGTCATGAACATTCCGCGCGACCCACCGGTCGGCAGACCGAGCTGCACAAACCCGCCGATAAAACCGCCGTTCCAGCCGTTGATCGGGTAATTCCCGTATAGCCCTAGAGTTGGCATCGCGTTGAGGCTGCCGTCGGTAAACCTTCCCCCGCCGCCGACAGCCATGCCGCGATAGGAAAGCGTGGTGTTATTGCCAAAAAACGACGGGCCGAAGGTTATCCCGGAGGTCAGCGCGGAACCTTGGGCGAGCGGGATCGTGCCGGTTCCGACGGTCTGCTGAGCGCAGGCGGCGCGGTCAAGAGCCGCAAGACCAAGGGTGGCAAGCGCGACACCGCAAATGGGGATGAAACGAGCCATCGTCCGCACCTCCGGCATTCGCTAGCGCGACAATTATGATCGACCTTAACCCAACCTGCACGCGAATCCCAGGGATCGCTGCGGCGGGATGACGCAGCTCGCCAATCTCTTCTATAGTCGCCCGGGACACGCGCGATGAGACGGGAAACCCCGCGATGCGCGACCAGGGAGGGAACTAATGACCAGAACGTTGCGCATCGCCGTGGCGATGGCCGCTATTGCCGCCTCCTGCATGCCGGCCGCGGCTCAAAAGTCAGGCGGCATCCTGCGGATTCATATGACCGACAGCCCGGCAAGCATGTCGATCCACGAGGAGGTCACGGTCGTCGCCGAGCGGCCGGTGATGGGTGTCTTCAACAACCTGGTGATATTCGACCAGCACATCGCGCAGAACAGCCTCGATACGATCCGGCCCGAGCTCGCCATCAAGTGGTCGTGGAACGAGGAGGGCACCGAGCTCACCTTCGATCTGCGCGACGGGGTCAAGTGGCATGACGGCAAGCCGTTTACCTCGGCCGACGTCAAATGCACCTGGGACCTGCTGACCGGGAAATCCGCCGACAAGCTGCGTGTCAATCCGAGGAAGGCCTGGTACACCAACCTCGCCGAGGTCAAAACCGACGGCGACTACCGGGCGACCTTCGTCTTGAAGCGACCGCAGCCGGCGTTTATCGCGCTGCTCGCCAGCGGCATGTCGCCGGTCTATCCCTGTCACGTCTCGGCGGCGCAGATGCGCCAGCACCCGATCGGCACCGGCCCGTTCAAGTTCGTCGAGTTCAAGCCCAACGAGTCGATCCGGTTGGTGAAGAACCCGGATTATTGGAAGCCGGGCCTGCCGTATCTCGACGGCATCGAATACACCGTGTCGCGCAACCGCTCGACCGTCATCCTCTCCTTTATCGCCGGCCAATACGACCTCACCTTTGCCGGCAGCGTCACCATGGCGCTCGAGCACGACATAAAAAGCCAGCGTCCCGATGCAATCTGTGTAGCGCCCCAAGGCAGCGTCAGCACCAACCTGATCGTCAACCGAGAGAAGCCGCCCTTCGACAACCCGGATTTACGCAGGGCCCTTGCACTCACTATCGATCGCAAATCGTTTATCGACATCCTAACCGAGGGAACCGGGAAAATGGCCGCGGCGATGCAACCGCCGCCGTCCGGATTGTGGGGGATGCCGCAGGAGATGCTCGAAGAACTTCCCGGCTATGACCCGGACGTGGCGAAGAACCGTGCCGAGGCGCGCGCTATCATGCAAAAGCTTGGCTATGGCCCCAGCAACCGGCTCAAGGTCACGATCGTGACGCGCGACATCGCGCCCTACCGCGACCCGGCGGTGATCCTCATCGACCAGCTAAAGGATATCTACATCGACGGCGAGCTGCAGCCGATCGACACGACACAGTGGTACCCGACGATGATGCGCAAGGACTACACCGTCGCGCTCAACCTGACCGGCACCTATGTCGACGACCCAGACGCGCTGCTCTACGAGAACTACACCTGCGGTGGGGTCGGCAATTACAACGGCTATTGCAACCCGGATGTCGATAAGCTCATCGCCCAGGAGTCGATGGAGCAGGACCAGGAGAAGCGCAAGCACCTGGTCTGGGAGATCGAACGGCGGCTGACCGAGGATGGCGCGCGGCCGCTGATTTACTTCAACCGGGGCTCCAACTGCTGGCAGCCTCAGGTCAAGAACCTCACCGTCATGGTCAACAGCATCTATAACGGCTGGCGGATGGAAGACGTCTGGCTCGATCGCTGAGCCAGCGCTGAGCCAATTGCTGGCGCGGCAATCGCGCGGCCTACTAAGCTGGGCGGGAGCGGTTGGCTGAAAGGTGCGGCGTGGCTAAAGATATCCGGCTCGGGATCATTGTCCCGAGCGTCAATATCGTCGTCGAGCGCTGGTATCCGGCCGTGCTCCCCGAAAACGTCAGCGTGCATTTCGCCCGGATGTTGCTTGCCGACCGCGGCGGCCCAGAAAAGATCGTCGAGATGGACAAGACCGACGGGGTGCGGGCGATCCACCAGTTGAAGAGCGCGCGGCCGCATGCGATCGCCTATGGCTGCACCGCGTCGAGCGTCGTTCAGGGCCATGACTACGACGCTCATCTGCGCCAGGAGATCACCCAGCTCACCGGGGTGGCGGCGACGACCGCGACGCATAGCCTGCTCTCGGCCTGCGCCGCGCTCGGGATGAAACGGGTCACGGCGATTTCGCCCTATACCGAGGCCATCGACAACCTCGAGCACAAATTCTTCGATGAAGCCGGGATCGAGATCGTATCGGGCGACCGCATGAATATCGACGAAGGCTTCCGTCTCGCCGAACCGGGGCGCGACGAGATCGTCGACCTCGCGCTCGGCGCCTGGGACCCGTCGAGCGACGGGCTGATGATCGCCTGCCTCAATTTTCGTTCGCATCTGGCGATCGAGGCGATCGAACAGCGCATCGGCAAGCCCGTCATCAGCTCGACCCAAGCGGTGCTGTGGCATGTCATGCGATTGGCCGGGGTCGATGCGAAAATCCCCGGCTACGGCAGGCTGCTGCGCGACCATTGATTCCCAAGGAGAACCAGGATGCCCGAACTGCCCCGCCTCAACCCGGCGATCCGCGCGCTCGAAAGCGGCAGGCCGGCCTTCGTCACCTTCTCGCCGGCCGAGATCGGCGCGGCGCAGTCGATTGGCGCCGCGCCCTATGACGGCGTCGTCTTGGAGATGGAGCACAACCCCTACGACATCCGCCAACTGCGCGACTGCATGCAATACATGCTCGACCGCGCGCAGATCGTGAAATCCGGCAGCCTCGCGCCGGCGGTGGCGCCGATGGTGCGCATCCCGCCCAATGGCGGCGAGATGAACCAGTTCATCGCCAAGCAGGTGCTCGATATCGGCGTCTACGGCATCGTCTGGCCGCACGTCTCGACCGTCGAGGAGGCGCGCAACGCAGTGCAGGCCTGCCGCTATCCGCGGCCGCGCGAAGCCAAGTATTACGAGCCGGCCGGTCAGCGCGGTGACGCGCCGCGCACCGCCGCGCGCTATTGGGGCATCGACCAGCAGACCTATTACAAGCGCGCCGACACCTGGCCCTTGAACCCCGAGGGCGAGGTGCTGGCGGTGATCATGTGCGAGGAGAAGCGGGCGATCCGCAACCTGCCGAAGATGCTGAAGGAAGTGCCCGGCATCGGCGTTGTGCTGATCGGCGAGGGCGACCTGTCGCAGGACATGGGTTATCCGCGCCAATACGAGCATCCCGAGGTCGCCGCCGCGATCGACGACATCCTGGCGATCTGCAAGGACGCCGGTGTTCCCTGCGGCCACCCGCATGTCGACGCCAACAATGTCGAGAAGCTGGTTGAGAAGGGCTTCCGCTGGCTGATGCCAGCGCCGACGCAATCCTTCGCCGCGCTGCAGAAGGGCCTCACGGCGAGCGGGCGGAAATAGACCGGGCTGCCTCTTGCCACCCGTCGCCGGACGAGATGTAGTGCGCCGATCCGACCCCCAACGGAGGAAACCATGGACGCCGACGCCAAGAAGACCGCGCTTCGCATGATCCCCTACGGCATCTACGTGATGACTGCCGATGACGGCAAAGGCAATGTCGCCGCCGCCACGGTCAATTGGGTGACGCAGACTGCGTTCAACCCGCCGCTCGTGGTCGTCGGCGTCAAGACCGACTCGGGCGCCTACTCCATCGTCAAGGGCACCAAAAATTTCACCCTCAACATGCTCGGCAAGGAGCACAAGGGCCTCGCCTTCACCTTCTTCAAGCCGGCCGCGCTCGAGGGCGGCAAGCTCTCCGGCCAGGCGATCCACAAGGGCGCCAACGGCGCGCCGATCCTCGACGCCGCGCTGGCCGCGGTCGAATGCAAGGTCACCAGTATCGTCGAGCAGGGCGACCATCACATCGTCGTCGGCGAGGTCGTCGAGGCGCATGTGCCGAACCCGATCTCGGGCCGCCTCGACAGCGCGATCCTCGAGATGAGGGACCTTGGCGACAACGTCTACTACGGCGGCTGAGGTTTCTCAGCCTTCCCTGCCCCGCAATGTGGGAGAGGGCGCCGAGCTGCGGCCAGCCGCCGCGAGACGGGTGAGAGTTGGCCGGCAGATGTGATAAAATCTCGCGCGGTTTCCGGGAGGACGAGCGATGTCGCTAGAAACGCTGACCTGGCCGAAAGAAGGTAATTCGCGCATCCCGTATCGGGTCTTTTCCGACGAGGACATCTACCAGGCCGAGTTGGACAAGCTATTCCTCGGGCCGACCTGGCAGTTTCTCGTCATGGACAACGAGCTACCCAATCTCGGCGACTACAAGACCACCTTCCTCGGCGAGACGCCCATCATCGTCTCCCGTGGAGAGGACGGCGAAATCCATGCGATGGTCAATCGCTGTGCCCATCGCGGCAACCTCGTGTGCCTCAAGCGCCAAGGCAACGAGAGTTTGCTGACCTGCGTCTACCATTCGTGGAGCTATGACCTTCAGGGCAATTTGAAGAGCGTCGCGTTCCGCCGCGGCATCGCCGGCAAGGGCGGCATGCCCGAGGATTTCCGCCTCGAAGACCACGGCCTTCGAAAACTCCGCACCGACCATTTCGCTGGACTGGTATTCGGCACCCTCTCGCCGGAGGTGCCGCCGCTCGCCGAGTATATCGGCAACCTGATCGGCGCCCGGGTCGGCCGGGTGCTCTACGGCAAGCCGAAAATCCTCGGCACCACGTCGCAGATCCTTCACAACAACTGGAAGCTCTATGTCGAGAACGTGCGCGACACCTACCATGCGACCTTGCTGCATACGTTCTTCACGACATTCAACGTCAGCCGGCTAACCGCAGGCGGCGGCGTGCTCGTCGCCGAAGGCGGCGGCAACCACGCCAGTTACACCCGCGGCAAACACGAGCTTGTCAGCCGCGAAGACAGCGACAAGCTCTACGCCAACATCCAGTCGATGCGCGATGGCGTGAGGCTCACCGATCCGCGGTTGCTCGAATCGGTCGAAGAATTCGGCGACGACATCACCGTGCAGATTTTGAGCGTGTTCCCGAATTTCGTCCTGCAGCAGGTCAATAATTCGATCGCGCTACGCCTGGTATTGCCGAAGGGGACGAAACAGACTGAGCTGCAATGGATCTTCCTCGGTTTCGAGGAGGATGACGCGGCGATGGCCGAGCGGCGGCTGTTGCAAAGCAACCTCGTCGGTCCGGCTGGATATATCTCGATGGAGGATGGCGCGGTCGGCGGTTTTGTTCAGCGCGCGATCGTCGGTTCCGAGCACGAGACTTCGCTGATGGAGATGGGCGGCCGCGGCCACGCGACCGAGGATACCCGCACCACCGAAGCCTCGATCCGCGGCTTCTGGCAAGCCTATCGCCCGCTGATGGGTTATTGACCGAATGACCCCGGCCGAGCTGACGCGGCGGCTCGAGCTTGAAGCGCTCTATACGGACTACGCGCATTGCCTCGACGACGACCGGCTCGAGGAGTGGCCGGACTTCTTCGTCGAGGACTGCTACTACCGCATCACCACGGCAGAGAATTTCGAGGCCGGACTGCCGCTCGGGCTCGTCTACCTGACCTCGCGGGCGATGCTGGTCGACCGCGTGATGGCGCTCCGCAAAGCCAATATCTACGAGCCGCAGCGCTACCGGCACCTGATCAGCGCGATCAAGATCCAGGGCGAGGCCAACGGCGCGCTGGACGTCGTCGCCAATTTCCTCGTCGTGCGGACGATGCAGGACGGGGCGATGAGCCTCTTCGCCGCCGGCCGCTACGTCGACCGGCTCGTGCGCGAGGGCGAGAGCTGGAAATTCGCCCGCAAGGAGGTCGTGCTCGACAGCCGGCAGATTGACACGCTCCTTGCGATGCCCCTCTGACTCTCACTTGGCGGCATCGGAGGCCGGCCATAGCGACAAGGGCGAAACGACCATCGGTCGCGCAGATGCTGGCGACCGCCATGCTCGCGCTGGCCATGCTACTGTCGGCGCAAAGCCGCGCCGCCGAAGCCCCAATCGTCGTCGCCTCGAAGATCGATACCGAAGGCTCGTTGCTCGGCGAGCTCATCGCCGCGGTGATCGAGCGCAGCGGCGTGCCGGTGCAGCGTCGCATCGGGCTCGGCCCTACGAACATTGTGCGGGCGGCGATCCTCGCGGGACAGATCGACATCTATCCGGAGTACACCGGCAATGGCGCGCTGTTCTTCCACCGCGAGACCGATCCGGCGTGGAGGGATGCGGCCCAGGGCTATGCCCTCGTCGCCGCGCTGGACAAGCCGCAGAACGGGCTTATCTGGCTCACCCCGGCGCCGGCCGACAACACCTGGGTCATCGCCGTCCGTAAGAATCTCGTAGGGTTTCCGCGACAACCATGCGTCGGCGACCTCGCCACCTATCTGGCGAAAGGCGGGCGTTTCCGCCTCGCTGCCTCGGCGGAGTTCGTCGAAAGCCCGGCCGCCCTGCCCGCCTTCGAGGCCGCTTATGGCTTCCATTTATCGGGCGACCAGCTGCTGACCCTATCGGGCGGCAATACCGCGGCGACATTGCGCGCCGCTGCGGAGGGTATCTCCGGGGTAAACGCGGCGATGGCCTATGGCACCGACGGCGCGATCGCGGCGCTGGGCCTCATCGCGCTGTGCGACGATGAGCATGCGCAGGTGGTCTACGCTCCAGCGCCGGTGATCCGCGCGCCCATCCTCCGCCAAAACCCCGGCATCGCGCCAGCGCTCGACCGCGTGTTCGCGACCCTAACCCGCGAGAAGCTGCAGGCGTTGAACGCGCGGATCGCGGTCGACGGCGAGGACGCGCGCGCAGTGGCCGACGAGTACCTGAAATCGGCGCTGGCCCGACGATGAGCGCCGCCGCGCAGACGGTACCGGCCGGCACCGCGCCCGTTCCGCGCAACCTGGTGTTGCCGGTACTGGTTGTCGCCACGTCGATCGGGGCGATTGGCTGCGGCTTTGTCGACCTGGCGCCAAACCGGCTGGCGTCGGGCCAGCCGATGATGCTGTGGGATGCGGCGGGCATCGGGTTCACCGCAACGCTCTCCGCGTGCGGAGCGATGCTGCTGGCGATCGAATGTGCCGCGCCGCGCCGTTGGCTGGCGTATCTGGCAGCGGCGATTGCGGGCTTCGCTCTGGTCATCGTGCTCGCCGCCGCCGGCCATTCCGCGACAATCCTCGCTACTGGAGCACCACCGGCGGCGCGGGTATCGCTCGGCGCCGGGTTCTGGATCGTCCTTGGCTGCGCTGCACTCGCGCTCATCGATGCGCTGCAGCGGGCCGAAGCCGGCGCCGCAACCCAGTTCGTCGCCGCCGCGCTGGCGGCGACCGGGTTTATCGCGTTGGTCGAGACCGGCATGTTCGACGCGCTGTCCCTAGCGCGCGAATTTGCCGCCAGGCGCGATGTCTTCGCCGCTGCGCTCGCCCGGCACATTGTGCTCGTCGCGGCCGCGGTCGGGCCGGCCGTGCCGATCGGCGTGCTACTCGGTCTTACCGCGCTGCGCCGAAAGCGCTTCGAGGCGCCGCTCTTCGGCGTGCTCAACCTCCTGCAGACAGTGCCGTCAATCGCGCTGTTTGGGCTTCTGATCGCGCCATTGTCGGCGCTAGCAAAGGCGGTACCAGGACTGGCTGCGCTCGGCATCGGCGGAGTCGGACCGGCGCCGGCGGTCATCGCGCTCGTGCTCTACGCACTGCTCCCGGTCGCGCGCAATACGCTGACCGGGATCGGCGACGTCTCGCCGGCCGCGATCGACGCGGCGCGCGGCATGGGAATGACCCCCGGCCAAGTGTTCTGGCAGGTCGAGGTGCGGCTCGCCTTGCCGGTGCTGATCGCCGGCCTGCGCATCGTCACGGTGCAGGCGATCGGGCTTGCGGTCGTGGCGGCGCTGATCGGCGCCGGCGGGCTAGGAACCTTCGTTTTCGATGGGATTGGGCAATACGCCACCGATCTGGTCCTGCTCGGCGCATTGCCGGCGATCCTGTTGGCGCTGGCGGCCGATTTCCTGTTGCGGTTGCTCGCCGCCGCCCTCAGCCGGCGCTACGCGCCATGATCGACATCAGCCGGGTCAGCAAGACCTATGACGGCCGCGCCGTGGTCGACGATCTGTCGCTCGAGGTTCCGCAGGCCGCGTTTTGTGTGCTGCTCGGGCCGTCGGGCTGCGGTAAGTCGACGACGCTCAGAATGATCAATCGCCTCGTCGATTTCGACAGCGGCGCGATTCGGGTCGGCGGCGAGGATGTGCTATCGATGCCGCCCGAAATGCTGCGCCGGCGCATCGGCTATGTGATCCAATCGACCGGCCTTTTTCCGCATTGGCGGGTCGCCGACAATATAGCCACTGTGCCGCGGCTTCTCGGTTGGCCGCGCGAGCGGGTCGAGGCACGGGTGACAGAGCTGTTGGCGCTGCTGCGGCTCGACCCCAAAGCCTATCGCAACAAATTCCCGCACCAGCTGTCGGGCGGCGAGCAGCAGCGCGTCGGCGTCGCCCGCGCGCTCGCCGCTAATCCCGATGTGCTGCTGATGGACGAGCCATTCGCCGCGGTCGACCCGATCACGCGCGACGCACTGCAGGGCGAGATTGCCCGCATCCATCGCGAGACCGGCAAGACCATCCTTTTCGTCACCCACGACATCGAGGAAGCACTGCGCCTGGCGACGGTAATCGCGATCCTCGACAAGGGGAAATTGGCCCAGCTCGGCACACCGCTCGACATCGTCGAAAACCCGAAGAGCGATTTTGTTCGCGACTTCGTCGGTGCGCAGGGGATCGGCTTGAAGCTCCTCTCGGTGCGCAAGGTCGCCGAGCGGATGCGCGCCGGGGAGAATGCCGAGGGCGAGCCGATCGCCGAAGACGCCACGCTCGCCGAGGCGCTTGGGCAGATGACGGCGCGGCACTGTGACCGCTTGGCCGTGGCCAATGATGCGGGGCAGGTCATCGGAACCATCGCCCTCGCGGATTTGGTGCGCTGATGCGGGCGACCTTCAAGAGTCCGGCGCTATGGGTTGGCTTGCTCTTTGTCCTTCTGCTTTTCGACATGCGACAGTTCAGCCCTATCTTCGGCTGGGGGTTCCCCGGTGTGCAGCCGGAAATCTTCGATCGTGCGAGTTTCGGCGAACTGTTTTGGTCGCACCTCAGACTTGTCGCCGCGGCGAGCGGAGCGGCGACAATCGTCGGGATCGGCCTTGCGATCTTCGTGACACGGCCGGCCGGGCGCGATTTCCGGACCCTCGTCAATGTCGTGGCTACGATCGGGCAAACCTTTCCGCCCGCGGCAGTACTGGCGCTGGCGGTGCCCGCCCTGGGCTTCGGGCCGCGCCCGACCGCGGTGGCCTTATTCCTCTACGGGCTGCTGCCGATCGTCGAGAATTCGATCGCTGGAATCGAAAGCGTGCCGGCGGCGGTGCGCGACGCCGCGGACGGTATGGGCTTATCGCGCCGGCAGGTGCTGCGCGATGTCGAACTGCCGCTGGCGGCGCCGGTCATTCTCGCCGGGGTGCGGGTATCGGTGACAATCGGTATCGGCACCGCGACGATCGGCTCGGCGGTCGGTGCGCTGACCTTCGGCACGCCGATCTTCGACGGGCTCGCCGGCAACAAGCTCCCTTATGTGATCCAGGGCGCGGTCCTGGTGGCGCTGTTCGCGATCCTCACCGATCTTTTGTTTGCCCGGCTGGCTCGGGCGCTGACGCCACCCGGCTAGCGAGATAGCGGTCGAGCGCCGCATGCTGCTCGGGCGAGACGGCGAGCCCTAATTTGCTGCGCCGCCATAGAATGTCGTCGGCGGTGCGCGCCCATTCCTCGCGCACGAGAAACTCGACCTGCTTCGCGCCGAGGCCCGGCGCGAAGTCGGCTGCCGCGCCGGTGAAAGCCTCGCCATCGTCCGGCAGCATCGCGTCGGCGGTCCAAGTCGATCCCATTTCAGGCAGGTGGGGCGCGAGCCGAGTCAACGCCGATTCGGCAAGGCGGCGATAGGTGGTGAGCTTGCCGCCAAAGATCGACAGGCAAGGTGGGCCGGTCTTGTCGAGCTCAAAGACATAGTCGCGGCTCGTCGCCGCGGCACTCTTCGCGCCGTCATCGTAAAGCGGACGCACTCCCGAGAAACGCCAAACGACATCCCCCGGCGCTGGAGCGCGCTTGAACCAGCGCCCGACGGCGCGGCAGAGATAGTCGACCTCAGCGCCGGTCACGTCTTCCGCCTGCGGGTTGTGGGCGGCCGCCTCTGTGGTACCGACGAGCGTGAAGTCGCGCTCAAACGGGATCGCGAAGATGACCCGGCGATCGTCGTTCTGAAACAGGTAGGCATGGTCGCCGTCGTAGAGCCGGCGGACGACGATGTGGCTGCCCTTGACGAGACGAAGCCGGGCGCAGCCGGACAGACCGGCGAGCGCTCGCACCTCCGGAGCCCACGGCCCGGCGGCATTGACCAGGATACGCGACGCGACCTGATGCGTTGCGCCGCCCGCGCCGGCCAGCGCCGCACGCCAGAGACCGCCGTCGCGCCGCGCCTCGATGAGCTCGGTCCGGGTCAGGATCGTCGCGCCGTGACGGGCCGCGTCACGCGCATTAGCAACGGTCAGTCTCGCATCGTCGACAACGCAGTCGGAGTAGACAAAGCCGCTGCGCACCTTCTCCCGCAACGGCGCCCCGAGCGGCCCGTCGCGGAGATCCACGGCGGCCGACGCCGGCAACGTGCGCGCGCCACCGAGTCGGTCGTAAAGGAAGAGACCCAATCGCAGCATCCAGCGCGGTCGCAACCCGGGCCCGTGCGGCAGCACGAAACGCATCGGCCGCACCAGATACGGTGCGGTTTTGAGCAGCACCTCGCGCTCGGCCAGCGACTCGCGCACCAGGCGGAAAGCGCCGGACTCGAGATAGCGCAGCCCGCCATGGATCATCTTGCTCGACGCCGACGAGGTCGCAGCGGCGAGATCGCCCTTCTCGCAGAGCAGTACCTTGAGCCCGCGCCCGCCGGCATCGCGGGCGATACCGGCCCCGTTGATGCCGCCGCCGACGATCAGAAGGTCGAAAACCTCGCTCACAGTCAGGCAGGCAGTCCCGGCACCAGATCACGCCCGGTGGGGATCTCGATCGACGAGCCAGCGAAGACGCGTGGTGGCAGCGCCGATACTCCTGCGCCGAATACCGTTCGGGTCAGGAGCGCACGGCGATCGATGGGCGTGCGCAGCATCGTCGGCTCCACCGGCAAGGGAGAGGAGTATAGCGGGGGATATGCCCCCAACGAAGACGCCGTCGCCAAAACGGGCAGTTGCATGCGGGAAAGCTTGGAACTACCGTCGTCTGGGGTGTTTCGTGAAGGGGACGTTTCCATGCGCCATATGACACTGCTCACTACCGGATTGGTTACTCTGACTGCCATCTTTGCTAGCGCCGCGCCGGCATTCGCCGAATACGGCTCGATCGCCTACGATCGGACCAATTGCGCCTGGGGCCGTAGCTGGAACTATCCGGGGCAATCAGGCGCCGATCAGCGGGCCTTATCCGAATGCGCTGCCCAGGGGTCGAGCTGTCAGGTGGTTGCGCAGGTCGGGCCAGGGCAGTGCGGCGCGGTCGCCTCGACCGACAGCTGCAGCGGCTATGGCTGGGCAACCCGTTCTAGCACCAATGACGCGGAAATTGTCGCGCTGCAGCAATGCCGGGATTACAATCCGAGCCTGACGTGCAAGATCCAAGTCACCGTCTGCGCCAGCCAGTGAGCCTAGCCCAGCGGCGCCACCATCACATCTTAGGTGCCGCAGGCGTCGACACGATGCGCCGGTAAAGTGCTTGGCTTGCGCGCTTCCACGACCAAAACGCCATACGTGGCGAGCCGCGGCGAGCGCAGCTTACATGAACCTTACGGGCATTTGTGACTACTTGTAACCCAGCGGCTGGTTCAGGTCCCGATGGCCAGTGGGCTTGTCAATTTCCGTAACAAGGCGATCACCGATAGCGGGGTCAGCCGCCCGGTGCGCGGGTTTTCGAGGCTTGGCACATTCTCAATCTGCATCGAGAAGCGCGCGGCGTCGGCCTCGACCTCGATGCGGTGAATGTTGCGGCTGACCGCGGGGTCGGCCCAGATCTCGATCGTCGTGCGCTCGGGGCCGATACCGGCCAGCGCCAGCGCCGCGGCGACATTGACATTAGCCGGGAAGCCGCGTGCCGCCTCGCGCGCGTTGCCCACGAACACCAGCTTCGCGGTGTTGAGCCCGCTCACATCGATTCCATGCTCGACCAGGTAGGGCGCCCCTTCGAGGCCGGCGGGCGGCTTGCGCGTGATCATCTGCACCGAGCGGATGCCACCGCCCAGCGCCGCCGCTTGCACCGCGTCGAGGCCGATGAGCGCCCCGGTCGGCACCAGGATGCGGCCGCCGTGCTCGCGTGCCAGCTCGATGAGATCGAAATTGTCGAGGAGTGCGCCACAACTCAGGGTGACGAGCGTGCGCCCGTTGGCGAGCGCCGGCTCGGCGATGGTGCGGAGACACGTGGCCGGCGCACATTCGACGACGATATCGGCGTCCTCCCAAAGCTGGCCAAGCGGCATTACGGGGACCGGCGTTGCGAACCCTGCCATCGACGCCTCGGCGCGCCCGGTGTCGCGGGCCGATACCGCGGTAAGGCTCAGCCCGCCGATACCGTCATCAAGCGCCTCGGCGACGACCTTGCCAATCGCCCCGAACCCGCCAACCGCGACACGCAGCGCCATGGCCCAGCCTCTCCTTGACCGCTATTGCGGCTCGCCTTCGACGATGAAGAGCCGCGTATTGGCCGAGCGCTGCCGCATCGGTATGGCCTTGCCATAGGCTGCGCTACCGTACCAACGCTCGGCCTCGTCGAGGCTGTCGAACGCGACGATAACGATCTCGCCGACTGGTGCCGTACCCTCCTTGCTATGCGCCTTCGACCGCGTCATCAGCCGGGCGTTGTACCCGGCGAGGGTCGGAATCGCCTTGGCGACGTAATCCTGAAACCCGGCGGGATCGGTGATCTCGATCTCGGCGATCACGTAAGCGGGTCGTTTGTCCGGCACGGCGTCCTCCGTCAGTACGATTTCGCCATCAATACGATTTAGGTAGGCCGAGCACGCGCTCGGCGATGTGCGAGAGGATCAGCTGAGCGCTGACCGGAGCGATGCGGGCGATCTGGATTTCGCGGAAATAGCGCTCGACATGGTATTCGCGCGCATAGCCCATGCCACCATGGGTCAACACCGCGGTCTCGCAGGCGCGATGCCCGGCCTCGGCGGCGAAATATTTGGCGGCGTTGGCGAAAGCGCCGGAGTCCTCGCCGCGGTCATAGGCGGCGGCGGCGCGATAGACCAAAAGCTCGGCGGCCTCCAGCTCGATCCATCGCTCGGCGAGCGGGTGTTGGATGCCCTGGTTCTGGCCGATCTTCCGGCCGAAGACGACGCGCTCACCGGCGTAATGCGCGGCGCGGGCGAGCGCGGCGCGGCCCAAACCCACCGCCTCGGCGGCGATCAGGATGCGCTCCGGGTTCATCCCGTGCAGGATGTATTGGAACCCCTTGCCTTCCTCGCCGATGCGGTCCTCGAGCGGCACCTTGAGCCCGTCGATGAAGAGGAGGTTCGAGTCGACCGCGGCCCGCCCCATCTTGTGGATCTCGCGCACCTCGACCTTGGAGCGGTCGAGGTCGGTGTAGAACAGGCTCATCCCGGCCGAGGGCCGCGCCGCGTCTTCATAGGGCGTGGTGCGCGCGAGGATCAGCATTTTCTCGGTGACCTGCGCGGTCGACGTCCAGATCTTGCGGCCGGAGATGACGTAGCCGTTGCCCTCCTTGACCGCGCGGGTCTTGAGCCGCGTCGTGTCGAGGCCGACATCGGGCTCGGTCACCGCGAAACAGGCTTTTTCCTTGCCGGCGATCAACGGTGGCAAGAAACGCTGCTTCTGCTCCGGCGTACCGAAGACGACGACCGGGTTGAGGCCAAAAATATTCATGTGCACCGCCGAGGCGCCCGAGAACCCAGCGCCCGACTGCGCCACCGCCTGCATCACCGCCGCCGCCTCAGTGATGCCGAGCCCGGCGCCACCGAATTCCTCGGGCATGGCGATACCGAGCCAGCCGCCCTCGGCCATCGCGCGGTGAAACTCATGCGGGAAACCGCCCTCACTGTCCTTTTTCAGCCAGTAATCGTCGCCGAAACGGGTGCACAGTCGCGCCACCACGTCGCGGATTTCGAGCTGTTCGGCAGTCAGGGCGAAGCTCATCGCATGCTCTCCGGCGCTCACCTCATGGTATTCTCGCGCAAAGCGCCCGCCGGAGCACGCACTTGCCGCTCGATGTCGCCTATAGCGTCTGCCCGCACGATTGCCCGAGCGCTTGCGCGCTCGAGGTCGAACGGATCAAGCCTGCCCCGGGGCAGCCCGGGGGTAATCGGATCGGCCGCATTCGCGGCGCGGCGGCGCAGGGCTACACCGACGGGGTGGTCTGCGCCAAGGTCGCGCGCTACGCCGAGCGGCAACACCATCCGGAGCGTCTCTCGGTGCCGCTGCGCCGGATCGGCGACAAGGGAGTCGGCCATGCCGCATTCGAACCGATCCCATGGGACGACGCGCTCGACATCGTCGCCGAGGGGCTGACCCGCGCCGCCCAACTCCACGGCAGCGAGGCCGTCTGGCCGCATTACTATTCCGGCACGATGGGGCTGGTGCAGCGCGATGGGCTGCAGCGGCTGCGCCATGCGATGCGCTACTCGCGTCAGCATTCGACAATCTGCAACTCCCTGACCGACGCCGGCTGGATTGTCGGGGTCGGGATCAAGCGCGGCATCGATGGGCGCGAAATCGCGAAGTCGGATTTGATCGTCGTCTGGGGCGGCAACCCGGTCTCGACCCAGGTCAATGTGATGACGCACATCGCCAAAGCCCGCAAGGAACGCGGGGCGAAGCTGGTCGTCGTCGACCCCTACCGCACCGGCACCGCCGAGATCGCCGATATGCACCTGGCGCCGCTGCCCGGCACCGACGGCGCGCTCGCCTGCGCGGTGATGCACGTGCTGTTCAAGGAAGGCTACGCCGACCGCGCCTATCTCGCCCGCTACACCGACGACCCGGCGGGGCTGGAAGCGCACGTCGAGAGCCGCGGGCCGGAATGGGCGGCGGGCCTCACCGGGCTGTCGGTGGATGAGATCAATGCCTTCGCCCGGCTCTACGGGAAGACGAAGCGCGCCTATATCCGGCTCGGCTACGGCTTCTCGCGGCAGCGCAACGGCGCGGTCAATCTGTTCGCGGTCACCTGCCTGCCGGCGGTGACCGGCGCCTGGCAATACGAGGGCGGCGGCGCGCTGCAGTCGAACCACGGCCTCGTCCACCTCGATCGGCGCCTTATCGAAGGCCTCGATGTTGTCGACCACTCGACCCGCATCCTCGACCAATCGCGCATCGGTGCGATCCTCACGGGCGACAAACGCGACCTCCGAGACGGCCCGCCGGTGACGGCGCTCCTTATCCAGAATACCAACCCGATGGTTGTGTCGCCCGAGTCGAGGCTAGTGCACCAGGGTTTCGCGCGCGACGACCTCTTCGTCTGCGTGCACGAACAGTTCATGACCGAGACCGCGGCGATGGCGGATATCGTGTTGCCAGCGACGACCTTCCTCGAGCATGACGACATCTACACCGCCGGCGCGCACACCTTCCTGCAGCTGCACCGGCCGGTGGTGCCGCCCTATGCCAAATGCCGCTCGAACCACGAGGTGCATTGCGGCCTCGCCGAACGGCTTGGCGCCGAGCATCGCGGGTTCAAGATGAGCGCCCATGAGATCATCGCCGAAACTCTCAAAACCAGCGGCCTGTCCGGGCCGGAGGAATTCGTCGAGGGCACTTGGCTCGACTGCGCGCAACCTTTCGAGACCGCGCATTTCCTCGACGGCTTCGGCCACCTCGACAAGAAATTTCACTTCCGCGCCAATTGGCGCTCCGTGGCGGGGCCGATGCGCGACCGCGATCTGGGCCCGCTGCCCGAATTCCCCGACCACCTCGCCACCATCGATGACGGCGACCCCGCCCGGCCGTTCCGCATGGTGCCGGCCCCGTCGCGCTCCTTCCTCAACACCAGCTTCAACAACACGCCGTCGGGTATCGCCCGCGAGGGGCGGCCGACCGCGCTGATCCATCCGGAGGTGCTGGCCGGGCTCGGCATCAAAGACGGTGAGCGTGTCCGCATCGGCAACGACAAAGGCAGCGTCGTCGTCCATGCCCGTGCCTTCGACGGCTTGCAAAAACGCGTTATCATCGTCGAGGGGGTGTGGCCGAACGCTGCGTTCGAGGAAGGCATCGGCATCAACCTCCTAACCAGCGCCGATCCTGGGCCGCCACAGGGCGGCGCGGTCTATCACGACACCTCGGTATGGCTAAGACCTGCATGAGCGGCGAGAAGGATCGCCTCCCCACCACCTCCCCCTCGGCCGACGTGGATGCATTCCTCGCCGACCTCAACCGCGCGCCGGCGGTGCGGCCTGAGGGCGGGCGCGGGCGGCTCATCTTCGCGCTCGACGCGACCGCCAGCCGCGAGCCGACCTGGGACCGCGCCTGCCGTATCCAGGGCGAGATGTTCGAGGCGACGACCGGGCTCGGCGGGCTCGACGTCAAGCTGGTGTTCTATCGCGGCTTCGACGAGTGCAAGGCCAGCCGCTGGTTCCAGAGCGCCGCCGATCTGCACCGGGCGATGCGTGCAGTGTCTTGCGTCGGCGGCGAGACCCAGATCGAGCGGGTGCTGTCGCACGCCCTCGCCGAGAGCAAAAATCGGCGGGTCCATGCGCTGGTCTTTGTCGGCGACGCGATGGAGGAGAATGCCGACCGGCTCTGCAAACTCGCCGGAGAATTGGGGCTGCTCGGAACACCGATCTTCGTCTTTCACGAGGGCAGCGACCGGGTCGCCGGCGCCGCGTTCAAGCAGATCGCCAAGCTGTCGCGCGGCGCCTATCTCAGCTTCGACGCAGCCAGTGCCGGGCGGCTCAAGGACTTGCTCGCCGCGGTTGCAGTCTATGCCGCCGGCGGCTATCGCGCGCTCGCCGATTACAGCGCCAAAAAGGGCGGCGACATTCCGCTATTGACCGCGCAGCTGCGCGGGTGAGCGATGCCGGAACTCGCGCTCTTCGGCGGCGTGGCAATCCTCGGCGGGTTGTTGCTGCTGATCTATCTGTTCGTCAACGCCAATCCGGCAAAGCTCGCACAGGCGTTGAAATGGACCGCGCTCGGCGCCTGCGGCCTGCTGTTCCTTTTTCTGCTGCTGTCGGAACGCTTTGCCTTCATCTGGCTGCCGCTCACCTTGGCGTTGCCGTACCTGCGGCCTTATTTGCGCTCGTTTCTCGCCCGGTTTCATGGGCCGGGGGCCAGCCCCGCGTCCGAGGCGTCGACGCCCTATCTGCGCATGAGCCTTGACCACGATACCGGGACGATGACCGGCACCGTGCTCGCCGGACGGTTCGAGGGCATGCGGCTCGCCGAACTGACCACCGCCGACCTCGTGGCTCTGTTGCGCGAGTGCCGCGCCGCTGATTCCGAGGGGGCACGCTTGCTCGAGGCCTATCTCGACCGTCTGCACCCAGACTGGCGCGAGGTGATGGGCGGCGGACAATCGACCCCGCCGCGCGGCGGCACCGATGACATGACCGTCGCGGAGGCGTACGAGATCCTCGGTCTCCAACCTGGGGCCGACGAAGCCGCGATCCGCGCCGCGCATCACCGGTTGATGATGCAGCTCCACCCCGACCACGGTGGCACCGATTACCTCGCCACCAAGATCAACCGTGCCCGCGACGTGTTGTTGAAGCGTTAGGCCGGCAGCTTCTCTTCGGCGGCAGCCGCGCGGGCCCACCCGGGCACGGCATCGCCGCAGCGCATGATACCGATGTAGTAGATGCGCGAATCCGGTGTCAGCCGCGGCTCGCAGCCGTCGACAAAAACAATCGTGAGTCCCGCCGCTTCGATCATCTCGCGAAACGTCTCGGCCGTGGAGCCGAGATTGTTTTCCTGCAGCACGATCACCCCGCCGGGGCGAAGAAATCGGCCGATCGTCGCGAAAAACTCGCGATGCAGGGCCCAGCCCGTGTCGTGTGCCCGTAGATGAAACGCTCCGTGATCGAAGAACGGGGGGTTTCCGACGACCAGATCCCACCGCTCCTCAGCGGGGATCGCCGACAAATTGTCGGAATGGTAAACCGTGACGCGCCCGCCCAATTCGTTGTCTGCGATAGTGCGCCGGCACGCCGCTACCGACGCCGGATTGATGTCCGCCAGGCACAGCGTGTCGCACTGCCCGTGGCCGAGAAGCGAAAATCCGATGAAGGCCGGGCCGGCGCACCATTCGAACGCCCGCGCCTGCTTGGGCATGCCCCGGCCTTTGAGGAAGGGGGCGAATTCCTGACCGAATGAGCTGCCGCCCCCGTCAAGCACCTCTTTGTAATGCACCCGGATGCCGCCAAACGTCGCGACGCGCCACGGCTGGAAATTGCGCTGCAACCAATTCTTGAAGCGGCGGCGGACACACGACAGCGAATCGGGCTTCTTTGGCAAGGCGGACCCTTAATGTCACGCAGCGCCGACATTATATCGAATCTCTCTGAACTAAGTCCGAGCCATCAACTTTCTGCCCGATTAACCAGACGTAAGCGGCCGTATCCGATAATCGCGTTGCGCAGTCTGGGAAGCGTTTTATCGGCTTCTACGTTATTAGGTCAGCGGCCGACCGTGGCGTGAGACATTGGCCGCGCCAAGAGGAGCTTCATGAAGCAGCGCGTACGCAAGGCGGTCTTTCCCGTCGCCGGGCTCGGCACCCGCATCCTGCCGGCGACCAAGGCCATGCCGAAAGAGATGCTGACGGTCGTCGACCGGCCGCTCATCCATTACGCTGTCGAAGAGGCGAAGGCCGCCGGGATCGAGCAGTTCTATTTCGTTACCGGGCGGGGCAAATCTTCGCTCGAGGACCATTTCGACCACGCCTACGAGCTTGAGGCGACCTTGCAGCAACGCGGCAAGGACGCGCAGCTCAGCGAGCTGCGTTCCTGGCTTCCGCCCGCCGGCCACGTCGCCTATACGCGGCAACAGCAGCCGCTCGGCCTTGGCCACGCGGTGTGGTGCGCGCGTCATCTGGTCGGCGACGAGCCGTTCGCGGTGTTGCTGGTCGATGATTTGATGGTGGGCGATCCCCCGTGCCTCAAACAGATGGTCGACGCCTATGACGAGACCGGTGGCAATATCGTCGCCGTGATCGAGGTGCCGCGCGAGCAGACCAACCGCTACGGCGTGCTCGATATCGTCGAGGACAAAGGCAACTTGGTTCGCGCCAAGGGCGTCGTCGAGAAACCCAAGCCGGAAGAAGCACCCTCGAACTTGACGATCATCGGCCGCTACATCATCCAGCCCGAAATCTTCGGCCACCTCGAAAGGACCAAACCCGGTGCCGGCAACGAAATTCAGCTGACCGACGGGCTCGCCGCGCTGATCGCCGAGGGCCAACTCTTCCACGGCTTCCGCGCCGCTGCCCGCCGCTATGATTGCGGCGACAAGCTCGGCTATCTCGAAGCCACCGTCGCGCTCGGTCTCGAGCACCCAGAGCTCGGCGCCGGCTTGCGCCAAATCCTCCAGAATTACCGCTAGCCATTCCAGCGATGCCGCATCGCTTCGACCCGACGATTCTGCGCGAGTACGACATTCGCGGCATCGTCGGTAAAACGCTCTTTCCAGCCGACGCCGAGGCGATCGGCCGTGCCTTTGCCGGAATTTTGGTGGAGGCCTGCGGCCGCGGAAGAAAACATCGCGTCGCCGTCGGTTACGATGGCCGGTTGACCTCGCCCGAACTGGAGGCCGCGCTGGTCGAGGGACTGGCGGCTGGCGGCGTCGATGTCTTGCGGATCGGCCGCGGGCCGACCCCGATGCTTTATTTCGCCGCGGCGACGCTCAAGGTCGACGGTGGCATCATGGTGACCGGGTCGCACAACCCGCCCGACCATAACGGCTTCAAGATGGTGCTTGGCGGCAAGCCGTTCTACGCCGAGGCGATCCAGCGGCTCGGCGTGATCGCCGCCTCGCTCGGTGAGGCGTCCGGTCGGCACGGCACGGTTGAAGAGCATTCGGTCTTCGTCGACTACGTCGCCCGGCTCGCCCGCGACTATGACGGGATGCGGCCGCTCAAAGTCGCCTGGGATCCGGGCAACGGCGCGACCGGCGATGTGGTCTCCGCGTTGACCAAGAGGCTGCCCGGAACCCACCATCTAATCAACGCGACGATCGATGGGCGCTTCCCGGCGCATCATCCCGACCCGACCGTGCCTGAGAACCTGGGTCAGCTGCAGGAGGAAGTCGCGCGGCGCGGCTGCGACCTCGGCATCGCCTTTGACGGCGATGGCGACCGCATCGGCGTCGTCGACGCGAAGGGGCGCATCTTCTGGGGCGACCAGCTGATGATCGTGCTGGCGCGCGACGTACTGGCGCGATATCCGGGTGCGCCGATCCTCGCCGACGTCAAGGCAAGCCAAGTGCTGTTCGACGAGATCGCGCGGGCCGGCGGCAAGCCGGTGATGGCGCCGACCGGGCACTCGCCGATCAAGGCCAAGCTCGCCGAGCTGAAGGCGCCGCTTGCCGGCGAGATGAGCGGCCACATCTTTTTTGCCGACCGCTATTACGGCTTTGACGACGCGGTCTATGTCGCGGTGCGGCTCCTCGGCATCCTCGGCCGCGGCAGCGACAGCCTCGCCGCGATCGCCGACCGCCTGCCGGTGACATTCAACACCCCCGAATTGCGCCTCGAATGCGACGAGGCGCGCAAATTCGCCATCGTCGGCGAGATCGCCGAGCGGCTGCGCCAAGGCGGGGGGGAGGTCATCGATATCGACGGGGTGAGGGTGAAGAGCGAGGACGGCTGGTGGCTGATCCGCGCCTCGAACACACAGGCGGTGATCGTCGCCCGCGCCGAAGCGGCGAGCCCCGAAGGCCTCGCGCGGTTGAAGCAGCGTATTGTCCAAGAACTGGGCGCCAGCGGAATGCGCGTCACGCTGAGCTGAGCAGGCCTAGCGGCTGGCGACTTTCATCCCCGCCGGGGGCACCACGGTGCAACCGATCCCTTGGCGGTGCAGTTCATCGCAGGCATTGCGCGCGCCGTGCGGCGAGAAGTGCAGCAGGCGCAGGCGATAGACCCGGTCATGCTCGCCTGCTGCCGGCGCCAGGATCACGCTTTCCTTACCCTTCGCGACCGCGAGACGGCTGATCTTGTGCTCGGCGCGCTCCGCCGCCGTCGCGACGCGATAGGTACCGATCTGAATGCCCCAAGCCTCGCTTGGCTCGGGCTGAACCGTCGCCGCCTCGGCATGGCTGACCGGGGCGAGGTGCTGGATCGCCGCGGCGGCGACGGCACCGATTGTCGAAGGACGCGGCTCGGGTTGCGGGCTCGCCGCTGCCGGCTGCACGACGGGCGCCGGGGTCGCCGCTGCCGGCGATGGCGGAGCGAGCGCGGCGCCGGCAAGCGCGGCGAATGATGGCGCGGGTTTCGTTGGTTGTGCCATGGCGACTTGAGCCGCCGGTTGAGGAGTCGCCACCGGCGCCGGCAGGACCGCGGCAATGTTCGGCGCTGCTGGCGGTCGGTTCTGCGCCGCCACCGGCGCTTGATTACCCAGATCGGCAAAGCCGAGATCGAGCAGGCGTGCCATCTCTTCATCGCGCACCCGCGCGGTGCCGCCGCCCATGATCACGCCAATCAGGCGATGACCGTTGCGCACCGCGGAGGTTGCGAGGTTGAAACCCGAGGCGACGGTGTAGCCGGTCTTGATCCCATCGGCGCCGTCGTACCATTCGAGCAGATGATCGTGCGAATCGACGATGCGTCCCTCGAACTCGAACTGGCGCACCGAGAAATAGCGATACTCGCGCGGGAAATCGTGGAGCAACGCCAGCGCCAGCCGGGCAACGTCGCGGGCTGTCGTCAGTTGTCCCGCATCCGGCAAGCCGGACGCGTTGCGGTAGACGGTATGCGCCATGCCCAGCTGATGCGCCTTCTGCGTCATCATCGCGGCAAAGTTTGCCTCGGTGCCGCCGAGCCCTTCGGCCAGCGTCGCCGCCGCGTCGTTCGCCGACTTGGTGACGACGCCGAGGATCAGGTCGCGGATGCTGACACTCTCGCCCGGCTCCAGGCCAAGCTTCGACGGGGCATGTGCGGCCGCGGCGGCCGAAACCTGGAAGTATTGTTCGAGCCGCAGCTTGCCGCTATTGAGCGCCTCGAAGGTCAAGTACAGCGTCATCATCTTGGTAAGCGACGCCGGATAGGTCACCGTATCCGGGTTCAGCCCGCGCAGCACTTGCCCGGTTTCGGCATCGAGCACGATCGCCTCGTAAACCGGCCCGCCGCGCGGCGGCGGCACTTCGCTCGCCACGACCGGTGCGCAGCTCAATCCCGCGGCCACCGCAAGTCCGCCGATGAACGACAAAGACCGCACGAAACCACGGCCGAGCTTCCCCTCGATCGGCATTTCAGCCGGCACGCTAACCCCCACCCCAGACAACCCCAACATTAAGCCCCGCAGCTATTCGCTGCCAGGAGCGTAAAAAAAAGATGAAAAGATGTCAAAGCGAAGGGAACGAAAGCGAATTCTACCGCGACGCAAGGGTGCGCCAATGTCCGCAACGCACACTCGTCGCGATGCTATTGTGCGTCGCACAACTTATGACTTGAAATTGAATGCCTCAGCTTCTATTTCATCGTTGTGCGCCGCACCATCGATATTTCAGAAAGGCAAGGCAAAAATGAGCGAATCCAAGAATTCCAAACCAAAGCGACTGGCGCAGACGCCGATAGCCATAGCCCGACCGGCACCGCCGCCGGCGGAGAAAACCGGCCCGGTGACTGCGCTTCCGCCGCCGCGGCGCCACTCGCCACAGAACATGACCGAGCAGCTGCTCGCCGCCTATCGCACGTCGCTTGCTTCGGTCGGCGAGTCGCAACTGGCCGTCGCCAGCGGCGTTACGGCCCTGGCGCTCGAGATGACGGGGCTCGCTCAGGCGACTTTGACCGAAGCAGGCGACGGCGCCGCCGCGCTGAGCCGCTCCCGCAATTTCGCTGACGCGGTCGAGATCCAGTTCGCCTTTGCCCGGCGCAACTTTGCGGCGCTGATCGCCGGATCGACCCGACTCAGTGAGATCGGCGCGCACATCGCGAGCGAGGCATCGCGGCGGATCGCCGCGCCATTGGGTGGGTCGGCGCGGGTCGACTGAAGCGGCTACTTCGGCCCAGCGAGAAAGCCGCGAATCGTCCGATCGATGAAGTCGCCCTCCGTTGTTCCCGGCGGGCTGGCGATGGCGTTGTGACCAAGATTGGTCGAGATTTCGGCGTAGCTCGCGTGCGCCAGGGCGGTGCGCAGCCGCTGCGCGCCGGCGTGTCCGATCAGCCGGTCGCTGGCGCTTGGCAGCAGCAGCACCGGCATCGTCATGCGCGCCAGCGCCGCGTCGAGGTCGCCATCGAACGGCGCGCTGAGATCGTAGCCACGACAGGCCGCCAACCGCAGCACCAGCCCGTTCGCGTCCCATTGCGCGAAGTTCTTCGCTGCGGCCTCGGATTCCTGGGCGACCGCTTCCGGCGCCAGCCGATCGAGATAGGCCGTGCTAACCGCCCAGGGGAAGTAGACGATGCCGGCATGCCGCAATCCCTCGACGGGATTACTCTTGTAGCGGCCGCCCTCCCAGGCCGGGTCGAGCGCCACCGCCGCCGCCATCGCATCGATCACCACCTGGAAATTGGCGTCGGCCCGCACGGCCGGCGCGAGCACGACGACGACCCTCGGCATCTCGGGATGCTGCACCGCCCATTCGAGGGCGATGAACGCGCCCATCGAGCGCCCGATCACCGCGCGCAGCCGCGTCAGCCCCAGTCCGCGCGAAACCAAGCCATACTCGGCCGCCATCATGTCACGGATCGTGTAGCGCGGAAAATCCTGGCCGGCGCCGTCGCCTGGCGCTGCTGACTCGCCACCGCCGATCGCATCGGCGGCGATGACGAAATACCGGTTCGTGTCGAAGGTCTTGCCGGGCCCGATCATCACATCGAAAGCGTGATGGTCCTCCAGTGCGTCGTGCAGCAGCACGATGGCGTTGTCGCGCGCCGGGGAAAGCTTGCCCTGGGTCTCGTAGGCGATGCGCAGCTCGGGCATCACCGTGCCGTCCTCGAGCTGAAAATCGTAGAGGCTGAAAAACTGCGTTTCGGCACGGGCGCCACCCCCGACGCAAACGACAAGGGCCAGCAGCGCCAAGCCGCCGAGGAGGCGTGAGCAGGCGTCGGCGAAAATGCTGCGCGCGTCCATCGCGGCGACCTTAAAAGCAGGGTTCGGCGGGCGCAACCCGTCGCCCCGAAGCGCGATTAGCGGCTCAGGTAGGACGCCAAGAACGCTGGCACTCGCTGCAGCGCATCATCGCGGGCCGCCGGGTCAGTGCCAACAATCGGGACGACCCCGGCGCGGGTGCGATAGTCCGGTAACGCCCGCTGGGTCACGTTAGGCGCGTCAAACCCGTGGTAGGCGCCGGGATAAAGCACGATCTGAACCGGGGCGCCGCGCGCAGCCGCTCCGTCGACAAAGGTCTTGCACGGCGCCGCCGGAGTCCAGACATCGGCTACGCCGATTAGCACCAGCAGCGGAACCGTGGTCGTCCAATTCGCGGGCTGCCGGTCGTCGGCGCAGGAGCCGGGATAAAACGCTATCGCGGCGCGAAAATCGCGCTCGGGAGGCAGTCCCGCCGGACGGCCGCGGCTCGGCGTGCCGATCGAAAAGAGGGTTACGCCACCGCCCTGCGACCAGCCGATTGCCCCGACGCGGTCGGCTCGAACAAAATCCTGGGCTTGCAGGTAGGCGAGCGCTCCATAGGCGTCTTTGGGGCGATCCCGATAGAGCGACAGATCGAAGCCGCCTACAGAGCACATCTCGCCGTGCTGACGTGGACCGAAACTATCAACCAAGAGCACGACGTAGCCGCGGTGGCTCAACTCGGCCGCCCAGGCACGATAGAGGCCCGTCATCTGTCCCGTCGCCTTGACGAACATCCCCGAGCAGCCGTGCAACCCGACGATAGCCGGATGCGGCCCGTCGCCCGGCGGCCGATAGAGATAGCCGTCAAGCACCGTCTGTTGATCGTCAAGCGAGCGAAAATGGACGAGCTCCTGCGCCGCGGCAGTGGCGCTCCACAGCGCCAGCAATCCGCCAATCAGCATCTTCCACAGCCCGATCGATTTCATCCGCCCTCCCTGCGCAACCGCTCTTGACGGCGCGCGATCAAACGCCCAGATGCAAATTGTCGTCAACGCACCGGCCGATCCGCGGCCGGCGGGACGGCGGGCCTGAAAACCAGCATGGAGGGTGTTTCGACATGGCTCCACCGGGCGCGCGCCAGTTGCCGACCCCTTGGCATCGGCAACGAAGCGCCAAGACCAAGATTTAGCCCGGCTTCGATGCCGGGTGCGAAGGTTAGCTTCGCAAATGGACCCCCGCTGACGCTCTAATGCGCGCGGGGGTCTTGCTGTATAAAACCTGAGGATCAGCGAGCAGGTAATCCATGCCGCCGGCGAAAGCAAAAACCGTCAACCTGGACAGCGCGGGCCCGACCTCGCGCATCTATTTTTCGCAACGCCTGCGCCTTCATTACGTCGATTGGGGCAACCCCGGCGCGCCGCCGCTGCTGTTGGTCCATGGCGGGCGCGACCATTGCCGCAACTGGGATTGGGTGGCCCAGGCGCTGCGCCACGATTGGCACGTCCTCGCCCCCGATCTGCGCGGCCATGGCGATAGCCAATGGTCGCCCGACGGCAGCTATTCGATAGCTGCCTATATCTACGACCTCGCCCAGCTCATCCACCAGCAAGAGCTGGCGCCGGTGACGATCGTCGCGCATTCCTTAGGCAGCATGATCACGCTGCGCTACACCGGCATCTACCCCGAGAATGTGAGAAAGCTGGTCGCGATCGAGGGGCTTGGCGTTGCTCCGCGGGCCATGGTCGAGCGGGCCAAGCAACCGATCGCCGACCGGATGCGGCACTGGGTCGACGAGCAGCGCGCATTGTCGGGCCGCATGCCGCGGCGTTACGCCACGATCGACGAAGCCTTGAAGCGAATGCAGGAGGCGAATCGGTATCTATCGCCCGAGCAAGCGCGTCATTTGACGCAGCACGGGGTCAACCAAAACGAAGATGGCACCTATAGCTGGAAATTCGACAATTATGTCCGCGCCGACCGGCCCTACGGCATGACCCAGGCCGAGACCGAGGATCTGTGGTCGCGGATCGCCTGCCCGACCCTGCTCGTCTACGGCAAAGAGAGCTGGGCCTCCAACCCCGAGCAGGATGGCCGCATCCGCCATTTCAAGGATGCGAAAGTAGTGTCGTTCGATGGCGCCGGGCACTGGGTCCACCACGACCGACTCGACGGATTTCTCGACCTGCTACGCGGCTTTCTGTAAGCCCGGCGCGTACTGTCTCCCCGCCGCCACGGCCGCAGGCACCCTTCGACGTGGCGCGGTGCTGCCGATGGTGGTGTGCCCCGTTGAGAAGCTAAGACCCCTGCCCGACATACGGCGAGGTCGCCCGGTCGCCCGGCTTGATGCCGAGCCGCTCGACCGTGCCGCCGTTCAGCTCGATCACATAGCGGCTCGGCGCCTTGGCCGCAATCGTCTCCAGCGAGCGCGGCACCGCGCGCTCGTGGATGTCGATGATCCGCCCGCTACTGTCAAGAAACAGCATGTCGAGCGGGATCAGCGTGTTCTTCATCCACATCGTGACGTTGGTCGGCGAGCCGAAATCGAACAGCATCCCGGCATCGGGCGCGAGGCTGTGGCGGAACATCAGCCCCTGCTCCATTTGCGGCCCGCTGAGCGCGAGCTCGATGGTGAATTTACGCGGGCCCCCGGCGGTGAGGATCGTCAGTTCCGAAGTCTTGAAGGTCTCGAGTGCATAGGCCGGAATAGCCGCCAACAGCACGGCGAGGGCGAGGAAATTGCGGCGCATCAGCATGGCCGTCGTCTATGCCAGGGCCGTGCGATGGTCAATGCTATGCTGTCGCGTGGTTCGAGACGGCGCGTTGCACGCGCCTCCTCACCATGAGGACTGTTTTTGATGGCATAAAGAAAGCCCCTCATCCTGAGGAGCGCTCGAAGAGCGCATCTCGAAGGACGCATTTGCGATGAAATCCAACCGCCAGCCGCCCAAACCCGCCACCATCGCCGCGCAAGGCCTTGGCTGGACCGATGCCGCGACCGGCGCGGTGGTGCTGCCGATCCAGCCGGCGACGACCTATATCCGCGACCCCGATAACCAATACCGGCGCGGCCGCAACTATGCCCGCGCCGACAATCCGGGCTATGACCAGCCGCAGGCGCTGCTGACCGCGCTCGAAGGCGGCGCGGCGTCGCTAGTGCTGTCGTCGGGGATGGCGGCGGCGACGACCCTGTTCCGTGCGCTGCCGGTTGGTGCGCATGTCGTCGGGCCGCTGGTCATGTATCACAGCCTGCGCCGCTGGATGGCCGGCTACGCCGCCGACGGTCATATCGCGGCCGATTTCGTCGACACCACCTCGCTCGACGCGCTGCGCAACGCCATCATCCCGGGGCGCACCCGGCTGGTATGGATCGAGACCCCGGCCAATCCGCTATGGTCGATCACCGACATCGCCAGCGCCGCCGAGATCGCGCACCAGGCCGGCGCGCTGCTCGCGGTCGACAGCACGATCGCCAGCCCGGTGCTGACCCGGCCGATCGAATGGGGCGCCGACATCGTCATGCATTCGGCGACCAAATATCTCAACGGCCATAGCGACGTCATCGCTGGCACCCTCACCGGCGCGCGCGACGACGGGTTCTGGCAAAAGCTCGTCGCTGGGCGCAGCAGCGGCGGCGCGATCCTTGGCAGTCTCGAAGCCTATCTGCTGCTGCGTGGCATGCGGACCCTGCACCTGCGCGTCGAACGCGCCTGCCGCTCGGCGCAGCTCGTCGCCGAGGCGATGGCGAAGCATCCGAACGTCGCGCACGTGCTTTATCCGGGCCTCCCGACGCATCCCGGCCACGCCATCGCCGCGCGGCAGATGTCGGGCGGCTTCGGCGGCATGCTGTCGATCCGGGTGAAGGGTGGCGAGGAAGCGGCCATCGCCACCGCCGCGCGCGTCGAGATCTGGAAGCGCGCGACCTCACTGGGCGGTGTCGAGAGCCTGATGGAGCACCGCGCCTCGATCGAAGGCCCGGGGACGCCGGTGCCGGCCGATCTGCTGCGCCTCTCTGTCGGGATCGAGGACCCGCAGGATCTGATCGACGACCTCGACGCCGCGCTCACCGGATAGCGAAATCGGCAGCCGCATCGCCGATTTCGATAGGAGCGGGTTTCACGGCCCAGGCATAATTCACCATGCTCGACGTGGCTCTCGTCCTGCTCGCCATCGCTTTGCTGCTGGTTGTTGTCGGCGGCATCCAACCGCTGGCGGCTCGCTTGAGCCTGCCGCCGCCAGTCTTGCTCGCCGTCTTCGGCATCGCGATTGGCGCCGTGTCGAGCTTCCTCTCGCATAGCTCACTCGTTAGCGATTTCGCTGGCGCCGTTCCGCTTTTCCGAGGCCTGCCGGTCACCTCCGAGACAATCATCTACGTCTTCCTGCCGCTGCTTGTCTTCGAGGCCGGGATCACCAGCGACGTCCGACGGATCCTCGAAGACGCCGCCCCGATCCTGCTGTTGGCGATCGTCGCCACCCTCGTCACCACGGCGGCGATCGGCTTTGCGCTGTGGCCCCTGGCCGGCGTGCCGCTCGTCGTCTGCCTGCTCCTCGGATCGGTGGTGGCCACCACCGACCCCGCGGCGGTCATCGCGATCTTTCGCGATGTCGGCGCGCCGGCACGGCTGACGCGACTAGTCGAAGGCGAGGCGCTCCTCAACGACGCCGCGGCGATCGCCTTGTTCGTCGTCCTTCTGGCGATGATCGTGTCCGGCCGGGAGCCCGATGTCGGTATCGGGGCCCGCGAGTTCTCGATCGCGTTCATCGGCGGCGCGGCGCTCGGTGTCGTCGCCGGCCGCATCTTCCTTTACGCCATCTCCTGGCTGCGCGGCGACAAGCTCGCCGAGGCGAGCCTGACGGTGGCGCTGGCTTATCTCGCCTTCATCGCCGGCGAGCGCTTGTTCCATGTCTCTGGCGTCGTCACGGTGCTAGCCGCCGGCTTGACGGTCAGCGCGCTCGGACGGGCGCGCATCAGCCCCAACAATTGGGCTTTCCTCGGCGATCTGTGGGAGCAGATCGCGTTCTGGGCGCGTTCGCTGGTGTTTGTGCTGGCGTCGATCCTCGTGCCGAGATTGCTCCTCAACATGGATTGGCACGACGTCGTCCTGACCGGCGTACTGATCGCCGCGGCCTTGGCCGCGCGGCTGTTCGTGCTGTTCGCGCTGCTGCCGCCGCTGAGCTACTTCAACCTGACCCAGCCGATCGGCACGCCCTATAAACTGGCGATCGCCTGGGGCGGGCTACGCGGTGCCTTGACCCTAGCGCTGGCGCTGGCCGTCAGCGAGAACGGCGCGCTCGCGCCCGGCGTGCAACATTTCGTGGCGGTGCTCGCCACCGGGCTGGTGCTGTTCACGCTACTGGTCAGCGGCACGACGCTGCGGCCGGTAATACGGGTCTTGGGCCTCGACCGGCTGTCGCCGCGCGATCGGGTACTGCGCGACCAGGTGCTCGCGCTCGCCTATCAGGAGGTGTGCGACGCGGTGCGCGAGACGGCGCAGCAATATGCGCTGAGCGAATCCGCCGTCCGCGAGACGGTCGGCCCCTACGAGAGTTGGATCCGCACGGCAGGCGCGCGCGACGATGCCGAGGCGGGGTTGAGCGGCCGCGCCCGCTTGGCGGTCGCCCTCCTGGCGCTTGCCAACCAGGAGCGGGCGCTGGTGCTCGAAGCCTGGTCGCAGCGCACCGTGCCAGCCAGCGCCGTGCAGATATTGTTGCGCGATGCCGACGCGCTGATCGAAGGGACGCGGGCCGCTGGGCGGCTGGGCTACAAGCGCGGAGCGGAAGCGGCGCTGTCATTCCGCTTCACGTTCCGCCTCGCCTACCAGGTCTACAAGCGGTTCGGGGTGGCGCGGTTGCTCGCCGACCGGCTCGGCGAGCGGTTCGAGGTGCTGCTGTTCACCCGGCTCTTGATTACCGAGCTGATCGGCTTCACCGGCCGGCGCCTACACCCCATCTTCGGCCGGCGGATTGCTGAGCTGGCAAAAGCGATCCTAACCGAACGGCTCGCGGCGACTACCGCGGCGGTGGAGGCGCTGCGCAACCAGTATCCCGACCACGCCGCGGCGCTGGAGACACAGTTTCTGCGGCAATCGGCCTCGCGCCGCGAGATGGGCCGCTACCAGGCCCTGTTCGAGGAGGGACTGATCGCGCGCGAGATCTACGACGATTTGCGGCGCAGCGTCGACGAGGCGCGGCGGGCCGAGAACCGGCCGCGCTTCGACCTCGGCCTCGACACCAGCCGGTTGATCGGCGGCCTCGACCTGCTCGCCGGGCTTGACAAGCAGCAGCTCGCGCGTGTGCAGCGGCTGCTGCGGCCGCGCTTCACCGTGCCGAACGAAGTCATCCTGCGGGAGGGCGAACGCGCCGACGCGGTCTACTTCATCGCCTCGGGTGCGGTCGAGGTTCGCCTTGCCAGCCAGCGCGTGCGGCTCGGCACGGGCGATTTCTTCGGCGAGATGGCGCTGTTGACGCGACAGCCGCGGCGCGCCGATGTCGTCGCGCTGACCTATTGCCGGCTATTGGAGTTGGGCAGGACCGATTTCGAGCAATTCATGGCCGAGAACCCGGAGGCCCGCGCTGAAATCAACCGCGTCGCCCAGGCCCGATTGGAGATGAATCGCCGTGGCCTCACGACCGCCGCCGACGCCTAGGCTCGCGATCACATCAGCCCAAGCTCGAGCCGGGCTTCCTCGCTCATGCGATCCTGGGTCCAGGTCGGGGTCCAGACCAGCTTGACCCGGACATCCTCGATGCCGGGTACGGCGGCAATCGCATTCTTGACCTCGCCCGGCATGCTCGCCGCGACCGGACAGGAGGGGGTGGTCAGGGTCATCTCGACAAACACCGTGCCGCCCTTCTTGACCAGCAGCTCGTAGATGAGGCCGAGATCGACGAGGTTGACCGGGATTTCCGGGTCCTGCACGGTCTTGAGCGCGTCCATCACCGGATCGAACAGCGTGAGATCGTCCTCGCCCTCGGGACGCACAACCTCCTCGACCGTCTCTACCTCTGCCGGCTCCGGCGGCGGGTCCTTCTGCTCGAAGGCAAAATAGTCGCGATTTTCGTCGGTCATCGCGCGTCTACTCCGTCTTCACCGGCTCGGCCGCACCACCCTTCAGCGCAGCCTCGAAGGCGTGCCACGGCAGGGTCGCGCATTTGACCCGCGCCGGGTAGGCCTTGACCCCGGTCAGCGGCTCCAGGCGCTCGCTATCCTCCTCCAGAGCCTCCGGCAAATCGCCGACCTCGCCGCCGGTGACCTTGGCGTGGAACTGCGCGAACAGCGCCCGCGCCTCGGCGAGGGTCTTGCCCTTCAGCACCTCGGTCATCAGCGAGGCCGCGGCGGTCGAGATCGCGCAGCCGCGCCCCTCGAAGCTGACATCGGCGATCTTGTCGCCCTCAAGCGCCAGGTACACGGTGACCCGGTCGCCGCACAGCGGGTTGTGGCCTCTGGCAGTGTGCGTCGGATGCTCGATCGGCCGGAAATTACGCGGGTGCCGGCCATGGTCGAGGATGATGTCCTGGTACAAGTCGCGCAGATCGATCATCGCAAAAACATCTCCCGGCACGCCTCGACCGCGGCGGCGAGTCGGTCGATATCGTCCCTGTCGTTATAGACGCCGAACGAAGCGCGCACCGTGCCGGCGATGCCGAGCTTGTCCATCAGCGGCTGCGCGCAATGGTGCCCGACCCTGACGGCCACACCGTGCTGATCCAACACGGTGCCCACGTCATGCGGGTGGATACCGTCGAGGTTGAACGACAACACCGAAAGCCGCCGCTGCCCGCCGGGAAGCAGATTGAGGTCTGGGATGCGCGACAGCCGGTCGATCGCGTAGCCGGTCAGCGCCTCCTCATGCTCGCGGATGCGGTCGCGGCCCAACTCCTCGATAAAATCGAGCGCCAACTTCAAGCCCACCGCGCCCGATATGTCCGGCGTGCCGGCCTCGAAGCGGTGCGGCGGCTCCTGGAACTCGGTCCGCTCCAGCGTCACCTGCGTGATCATGCCGCCGCCAGTCTGCCACGGCGGCATCGCGGCCAAGAGATCGTAGCGGCCCCACAGCACGCCGATCCCCGAGGGCCCGTAGGCCTTGTGGCCCGAGAAGCAGTAGAAGTCGCAGCCGAGCGCCCGGACATCGACCAGCATCCTGGGGATGGCCTGGCAGCCGTCGACTAGCACCTTCGCGCCTTTCGCGTGAGCCAGCTCGACAATGCGCTCGACCGGCAGGATCGCGCCGGTGACGTTTGACACATGAGTCACCGCAACCATCTTGGTGCGCGGCGACAACAGCGCTTCGAACGCGGCGAGGTCGAACCCGCCGCTGGCATCGGTCGGCGCGACGACGAGGCGCACACCGACGCGCTGGCATAGCATCTGCCACGGCACGAAGTTGGAATGGTGCTCGAGGTCGCTGACGACGATTTCGTCGCCGGCTTTGACGAATTCCGGCCCCCAGCTTTGCGCGACCAGATTGATCGCCTCGGTGGCGCCGCGGACGAAGATCACCTCGTTGACGTCGGCGGCGTTGAGGAAGGCGCGAGCGGTCTCACGCGCCTCCTCGAAATGGTCGGTCGAGCGCTGGCTCAGCTGATACACGCCGCGATGCACATTGGCGTAGTCGCGCCGGTAGAATTCCGCGACGCCGTCGATCACCGATGCCGGCTTTTGCGCGCTAGCGCCGGAATCGAGAAACACCAGCCCCGGATTGTTTTGATACACCGGGAACTGGCGCCGCAGCGCCTTGGGGTCGAGCGGCTTCACGTCCATTGCTCCAGCCGCGCCAGCCGCGCGCTGAGACGCCCGAGTAGATGATCGCGGATCGCGGCATCGGCGACGCCTTCGACCGGCTCGCGCAAGAACCCTTCGACCAGCAGTCGATGCGCCTCGTCGGTCGGGATGCCGCGGGCGCGCAGATAGAACAGCGCCGCCTCGTCGAGGTCGCCGACGCTGGCGCCGTGCGCGCATTTGACGTCGTCGGCGAGAATTTCGAGTTCCGGCTTGGTGTCGATCGAGGCGCGGCGGCCGAGGATCAAATTGCGGCTGGTCTGCTTGGCATCGGTCCGCTGCGCGCCTTCCCGCACAATAATCTTACCCTGGAACGCACCATGCCCGCTGCCGGCCGCGACGCCCTTGATCAGCTCGCTGGTGGTGCCGCCGACCGCAGCGTGATCGATGTTAGTGACAATGTTGGCTTCCTCGCGGCCCGAGACGACAAAGGCGCCGTCATAGCGGCATTGAGCATGATCGCCGGCGAGCGTCACCGATGCCTCGTGCCGCACCGTGCCGCCGCCGAGCAGCAGCGCGAATGCATCGAGTTTGGCTCCAGTGCCTAATGTCGCCGTGACCTCGCCAAGGTGCACCGCGTCCGCGCTCTCCTCGATCAGCGCGATGCGGGTCAGCGACGCGCCGTCCCCGATGCGCCACGAGGCGACATCGTTGCGCCAATAACGGCCAGCCCGGCCGGCACCCGTATAGTTTTCAATCACCGTCGCCCGGCTGCCGGCACCGAGATTGATTAGACTCCGGGTGTGCGACGCCCCAGGATTCGAGGCTAAATGAGCTATCTCAATCGGGCGATCGAGTACGACACCCGGCCCGAAATCGAGCACGAAGCCATCGGCAAAGAGTGCAGCATTGAGCGCCGCGAAAGGGCGTTCCGCACTATTGTCGCTGGTGGCGGCAGACCGAACCAAATCGGGGCGCTCCCTGATCGCGCGCTCCATCGAGCCAATCCATATCCCTTCCGGGAGATCGCGGAACACGGCGCTTCTGCAAGTTCCATCGACGATAAATAGCCGGACCCAGGCGCTGGTCAGTTCCAATTCCGGTGCTGCCGCAAACGGCCCTGCGGTGGCCGGCAACAGCGGTTGCTTTTCCAGCGGTTGCAGATCGAGATAACGCCAGTTCTCGCTGCGGCGGCTGGGAAAACCCTGCCGGGCGAAACGGTCGAGGCCCTGCTTGCGGAACCGCGCCAGCCAGTCCGGCTCGCTTGCGCTCTCGGCAAACGCTTCGAGATAGGGCCGGGCCTCGGGCTTCACCGGGAAATCGACAACCGCGCTCATCGCATCCTCACGCCGCATCGGCGGCGCCGTAACCACGGCGTTCGAGCTCGGCGGCGAGGCTCTTGTCGCCGCTTTCGACGATGCGGCCGCCTTGCAGCACATGCACCCGGTCGGGCTCGACGTAATCGAGGAGGCGCTGGTAGTGGGTGATCAGCACGATCGCCCGGTCCGGCGCGCGCAATTCATTGACCCCGCGCGCGACCAGGCGCAGCGCATCGATGTCGAGCCCGCTATCGGTCTCGTCGAGGATCGCCAGGCGCGGCTCCAGCATCGCCATCTGGAAGATCTCGTTGCGCTTCTTCTCGCCGCCCGAGAACCCGACATTGACCGCGCGCTGCATCAAATCTTCGCTGATCTCCAGCAGCTTCAGCTTGCCGCGCACCGCGCGCAGAAACTGGCCGGCGTCGAGCTCGGGTTCGCCGCGGTGGCGGCGCCCGGCGTTAAGCGCGGCGCGCAGAAAATACATGTTGTTCACGCCGGGGATCTCGACCGGGTACTGGAAGGCGAGGAACACGCCCTCGCGTGCCCGCTCGTCGGCCGGCATCGCCAAGAGGTCGCGGCCCTGATAGGTGACGCTGCCCTCGGTGATCTCGTAGCCGTCGCGCCCGGCCAGCACCGCAGCCAAGGTGCTTTTGCCCGAGCCGTTCGGCCCCATGATCGCGTGCACCTCGCCGGCCGCGACCGTCAGGTCGATGCCCTTGAGGATTTCGCGCCCGTCCTTGAGCCGGACGTGGAGGTTGGTGATCTGGAGCATCAGCCGACGCTGCCTTCGAGGCTCACGGCCAAAAGCTTTTGTGCCTCGACGGCGAATTCCATCGGCAGTTCCTTGAGCACTTCCTTGCAGAAGCCGTTGACGATCAGCGACAGCGCGTCCTCCTGCGAAAGGCCGCGCGAGCGGCAATAGAACATCTGGTCTTCGCTGATCTTCGAGGTTGTCGCCTCATGCTCGACCCGCGCCGACGGGTTGCGCACTTCGATATAGGGCACGGTATGGGCGCCGCAGCGGTCGCCGATCAGCAGTGAATCGCATTGCGTATAATTGCGCGCGCCCTCGGCACGCGGCTGCACCCGCACCAGGCCGCGATAGGTGTTCTGGCCGCGCCCGGCCGAGATGCCCTTGGAGATGATCGTCGACGACGAGTTTTTGCCGATATGGATCATCTTGGTGCCGGTATCGGCCTGCTGGCGGTTGTTGGTGATCGCCACCGAATAGAATTCGCCGACCGAGTCGTCGCCTTCGAGGATGCAGCTCGGGTATTTCCAGGTGATCGCCGAGCCGGTCTCCACCTGGGTCCATGAGATCTTGGCGCGGTCGCCGCGGCAGGCGCCGCGCTTGGTGACGAAATTGTAGATGCCGCCCTTGCCCTCGGCATCGCCGGGGTACCAGTTCTGCACCGTCGAATATTTGATCTGCGCGTCCTCGTGTGCGATCAGCTCGACCACCGCCGCATGAAGCTGGTTTTCGTCGCGCTGCGGCGCGGTGCAGCCTTCGAGATAGCTGACATAGGCGCCCTTGTCGGCGATCAGCAGGGTGCGCTCGAACTGGCCCGACTTCGCCGCGTTGATGCGGAAATAGGTCGACAGCTCCATCGGGCAGCGCACGCCGGGCGGGATGTAGGCGAACGAGCCGTCGCTGAACACCGCCGAATTGAGCGCGGCGAAGAAATTGTCGTTCTGCGGCACCACGGTGCCGAGATAGCGGCGGACCAGATCCGGGTGCTCTCTCACCGCCTCGCCGAACGAGCAGAAGACGATGCCCAATTCCGCGAGTTGGCCCTTGAACGTCGTGGCCACCGAGACGCTGTCGAACACCGCGTCGACCGCGACGTTTCTTGGCGCGACCCCGGCCAGCGCCTCGCGCTCGCGCATCGGGACGCCGAGCTTCTCGTACATCGCCAGCAATTCGGGATCGACCTCGTCGAGCGATTTCGGCGCATCGTCGGCCGATTTCGGCGCCGACCAGTAGGTCGCACCCTGATAGTCGATCGGCGCGACGTTAAGCTTTGCCCAATTCGGCGCCGCCATCTTCTCCCAGGCGCGAAACGCCTGGAGGCGCCAGTCGAGCAGCCATTCCGGCTCACCCTTCTTGGCCGAGATGAACCGCACCGTGTCCTCGTCGAGGCCGGGCGGGGCTGACTCAGTCTCGATCTCGGTGACGAAACCGTATTTGTAGCCTTCGTTGAGGGCAGGGATTTGGGTATCGAGGGGGGCGCTCATGCTCTCGCCTCAACCATGCGCCGGATGCTGCGGCACGCCGGCCGCCGGCAGAAAGGCGTAAGGCGAGATCATCTCGTCCAGCGTCACTGCCGAGAGCGCCTCGCCGACGGCGCGGTTGATCGCCGCCCAATGCGGCCGGGTCGGGCAATAACTGGTGTGAGCGCATTCGTCGACATGGACCGAGCACTGGGTGAGGCCGATATCGCCGTCGATCGCGGCAACGACCTCGGCGACCGAGATCGCCGCCGCCGGCCGCGCCAGCCGATAGCCACCGGCCGCGCCGCGCGTCGCGCTGACCACCCCGGCATGGGCTAACGCCTTCAGCAGCTTGGCGACGGTCGCCATCGGCAGCCGCGTCGCCGCGGCAACCGAGGCGGCGTTTTCTTGCCGGTCGGGCGCGAGCGCCAGATGGGTCGCGACGATGACGCCGTAATCGGCGAGTTTCGACAGAATGATCATAGTGGCCCAATTCGTACTGATTTGGTACGCAATACATCGTTGCTCGGGCCGCGCGGGTCAAGCCGAAAATCGATACCGATGCAGATGATTGCTGCGGCGCCGGGTCGCAGCCAAGACGTGCCCAGCCGGCGATCACGAGGGGGAGTGGCGCCGATCGGCGCGCCGGTTCTACGACGCCGGTTTCGGCGGAGGCGGTTTTGCTGGAGCGGAGGTCGCGGGAATAGGGCTCAGAGGGGTCACGCTTACCGGAATTGGGCTTGCGGAAACAGGGTTCGGCGGGATCAGGCTTATCGGATCGGAACTCGCGGCAGCGGAGATTGGCGGAGCCAGACTTGCCGTGCTTGGTCCTGGCGGCGCCGGGATTGCAGGTGGGGTCGGGGCAGGCGCCAGGCTGTCCGCGCTTGGCGTCGGCGGCGCTTGCGGCGGCGCGGGTTGGGCAGCGGGTGGCGGCAGCGTCTTTAGGATCTGGTCGACGATGTCACCGACCGGTTGAGCGGCGTGTGCCGAGACCGAGGCGAGTAAGCCCAACCCGGCGACAATGCTGAGAATTCGAACGGCCATCGCGAACCCTCCGCGACAATAATTCGAAGTCGATGCTATCGCCGCCGCCAGCGTGCGTATCCGAGGCCATTTAAGATCATGGAAAGCCTCATCTAAGCGAAACCGCCCGCAGCTCGCGGCGCGCAATAAGAAGCGAATCACCCGATCGGGCGCCTTTTGAGCGCCGCTTCGAGCTTGTTGAGCGGGATCGCCGCGACCATCTCCTTCGGGCGATCTCTACGAGGTCGCCCGAGCCAGAGCGCATCGAGATGAAGCTGCTTGTCGTCGAGGACGACCGCGAGACCGCCGCCTACCTGGTCAAGGGGCTGAGCGAAAAGGGCTATACGGTTGATCGGTCGGGCGATGGCCGCGAGGGCCTCTACCTCGCTAGCTCGGGGAGTTACGACGCGATCATCCTCGACCGCATGCTGCCTGGGATGGATGGGCTGGCGCTGTTGGGCGCCTTGCGCGCCGCCGAGATCGGCACACCATCACTGATCCTCTCGGCTTTGGGCAGCGTCGACGACCGGGTCAAAGGGCTTCGCGCTGGCGGCGACGACTATCTGGTGAAGCCCTTCGCGTTCAGCGAGCTGGTGGCGCGAATCGAGGCGCTGTTGCGCCGCGGCGGGGCGGCGGTGGCAACCACCAAACTGCGCGTTGCCGATCTCGAGCTTGATCTGCTCACGCGTTCGGTGAAGCGCGGCGAGACGGTGATCGACCTGTTGCCCCGCGAGTTCCAGCTGCTCGAATATTTGATGCGCAATGCCGGGCATGTCGTCACCCGCACGATGCTCTTGGAACATGTGTGGGATTACCATTTCGACCCGCAGACCAATGTCATCGACGTGCATGTGAGCCGGCTGAGACAAAAGATCGACCGTGGCTTCGAACGGCCGCTGCTGCATACCGTGCGCGGCGCCGGCTATAGCCTGCGCGCCTCGGACTAGGCGGCGATGCCGCGGCTCCTGTCCCAGATACACCGGCTGGTGCGAACGCATGCGTTTCGCCTGGCGACCCTGTACTTCGCGGTATTCGCGGTCTCGGTCCTGGGCGTGCTGGTTTTCATCTATTGGATGAGCGCCGATTTCGTCGAGCGTCAGACTCAGGCCACGCTCGACGCCGAGATCGCCGGGCTTGCCGAGCAATACGACCAACGTGGCCTCTCGGGTCTCCTCCAGATCGTCGCCGCGCGCAGCGCCGGCGATCGTGGCGACGGGATGCTCTACCTCGTCACCAATCCCGATGGGCATCCACTCGCCGGCAACATTGCGGGCTGGCCCGAGGGCAAGCCGGTGGCGCCGGGACCGCTCAGCTTCCGTGTCTCGGTGAAGATCAAGGACCACACCGAAATGCACCCGGCGCAGGGCGCGCTGTTGGTGATCCCGCAGGGCTACCGTCTGCTCGTCGCCCGCGACATCAGCGACGCGGCGCTGTTCCGCGAGCGGGTCAAGGCGGCTTTGCTGTGGGCCGGGCTGCTGGCGCTCTGCGCCGGTATCGGCGGCGGCGCGGTGATGGGCCGCAGCCTGTTGCGCCGGGTCGAGGAGGTCAACCGCACCGCCGAGCGGGTGATGGGCGGCAATCTCTCCGAGCGCGTGCCGTTGAGGGGCACCAGCGACGAGTTCGATCAGCTCGCCACCAACCTCAACAATATGCTCGACCAGATCGAGCGGCTGATGGCGGGAATACGCGAGGTCTCCGACAACATCGCGCACGATTTGCGCACGCCGCTGTCGCGGCTGCGCGCGCGGCTGGAATTGAGCCTCTTGGGCGCGCCCGACGCGGCGGCGCAGAGCGAGGCGGTGCGCGCCGCGATCGACGAAGCCGACCGGCTGCTGACGACGTTCAACGCGCTGCTCAACATCGCCGAGGCCGAGTCGGGCACCCGGCGCAACGCGGCCGAGCCGCTGGACCTGGCGCAGACGGCGCGCGCCGCCGCCGAGCTCTACGAGCCGGTCGCCGAGGAACAAGGCTGCGCGCTGAAGCTCGATGTCGAGCCTGGGATCATGATTCGCGGCGACCGCCATCTCTTATCACAGGCGGTCGCCAATTTGCTCGACAACGCGCTGAAATACGGCGGCGGGGAGGTAACGCTATCGGCCCATCAGCACGATGGCCGCGCCGCGCTCGAAGTGTCCGACAGCGGTCCCGGCATCCCGGAAGGCGAGCGGGAAGCGGTACTCGACCGCTTCGTCCGCCTTGAGCCGAGCCGCAGCACGCCGGGCAACGGGCTGGGCCTCAGCTTGGTGCGCGCCGTCGCGCGATTGCACAACGGCACCATCCAGCTTGGTGACAATCATCCAGGATTGACGGTGCGGCTCGAATTCGCCGCGCTTTAGGTCGCGTTACTCCGATTCGCGCGACAGGCGTACCCGCTCACCGGTCTCGACCAGCAGGTCGTGGAAGCGTTCGCGGTCGAGCCCGGCGCTCTGCAGCACCGGCTGCATCATCTCGTCGTCGAGCAGCTCATCGAGGCTCGGTTCATAGCGGCAGCATTCGCGGTCGGCCATGATCCCCTCCTACACATTCCGTTCTGTGCAGCATCATCGCCAAGCATGTCCGGAATGTGACCTGACACGGGAGATTTCGCGGCATTTTGTGCACCCCTTCGCCTTAATTTGCGCTTAATTGGGGGCTCGGGGCCGGCCGGCTCCTGCTCCTCCACCGTCGCTCGCCGAGGCCTTGTGATCGCCGCGCTCATCGTTCGCCTCGTCGATGCCGCCCGCCGCCGTCCCGTCGTGCACGTCGTCGCGGCGCTCATGCTGACACTCGCCGCCGGCTGGTACGCGGCCGGCCATCTATCCATCGACACCAATATCGAGAACCTGCTGCCAAGCGATCTGGCATGGCGTCAGAACGAGTTGGCGCTCGACCGCGCATTCCCGCAGAACGCAGACCTTCTGGCGGTCGTCATCGACGGGACCACCGGGGAGATTGCCGACGATGCGGCGCGGCTTCTTGCCGGCCGGCTCGGCGCCGAACCGACCTTCTTCAAGAGCGTACGGCGGCCCGACGGGGGACCGTTCTTCGATAAGAACGGGCTCTTGTTCCTGTCGGTTGACGAGCTTAACGCGCTGTCGCAGCAACTGGTCGCGGCGCAGCCGCTGCTCGGCAGCCTTGCCGCCGATCCGAGCCTTCGCGGCCTCTTCGACACCATCAAGCTCTTCACCGAGGGCGCGACGCGCGGCGATGTCTCGATCGACAAGCTCGACCCGACCCTCGCCAAACTCGCCGACATCGTCGATGGCGTCGTCGCCGGTAAGCCGGTCAGCCTGTCGTGGCAGGCCATGCTGTCTGGCGCCAAACCCGACCCGCGCGCATTGCGCAAATTCGTGCTGGTGCAGCCGGTGCTCGATTATCACTCGCTCGAACCGGGGGCAAAAGCGACCACCGAAGTCCAACGCGTCGCCGCAGAGCTCGGATTGACGCCGGAGAACGGCGTTCGGGTGCGCATCACCGGCTCGGTCGCGCTTGACGATGACCAGTTCGCGACCTTGCGCAAAGGCGCGCTGAGCTCGGCCCTCCTGTCGATTGGGTCGATGCTGGTAATCCTCTTCGCCGGGTTGCGCTCGCCGCGTCTGGTCATCGCCTGCGTCGTGACAGTCGCGTGCGGGCTGGTGCTGACCGGCGCCTTCGCCGCCTTGGCGATCGGCACTTTGAATGTGATCTCGGTGGCGTTCGGCGTGCTGTTCGTCGGCCTGGCGGTCGATTTCAGCATCCAGTTTTCGATCCGCTACCGCGACCAGCGGCACCAGACCGGCGCGCTCGACACCGCGCTCGCCGCCGCGGCGCGGACGATCGGCCCGTCATTGGCGCTCGCCGCCGCCGCGACCGCCATCGGCTTTTTGTCCTTCGTGCCGACCCCCTATGTCGGTGTGCGCGAGCTGGGCTGGATCGCCGGCATCGGCATGGGCATCGCGATCGCGCTCAACTTCACGCTGCTGCCGGCGCTGCTAACGCTGTTGCGGCCAAAGCCGGAAGCCGAGGCGGTCGGCTTTACCCGCGCCGCGCCGGTCGACCGCTTCTTGCGACAGCGCCGCCGCTGGGTCATCGCCGGCGCCGCGATTCTCGCCGCCGGCGCCCTCGCGCTGTTGCCACGGATCAGCTTTGACTCCGATCCGCTCGACCTCAAGAACCCGCATAGCGAGGCGATGCAGACGATCACCGACCTGATGAAGGACCCGCAGACGACGCCCTACACCGCCGAAATCCTGGCGTCGAGCCTCGACGCGGCGCAGGCGCTCGCCGACAAGCTCGAGCAATTGCCCGAGGTGTCGATGACGATCACCGCGGCGAGCTTCGTCCCGGCGCACCAGCCCGAAAAACTGGCGATACTCGCCGATCTGGGCCTGCTGCTCGGCCCAAGCCTGACGCCGGCGACGATCCTGCCGCCGCCGAACGACACAGAGACGATGGCCGCGCTCGCCGGTTGCGCCAAGGCGCTGGAGAAATTTGTCGCCGCGCATCCGGGCGACGCGCCGACTGCGCAGCTGGCGGCGGCGCTCGACGCGGCCGGCTCGCGCGGGCCAGCGATCATCCCCACCCTGCAGAAGGCGCTGCTATCGGGGCTGCTGCACCGGATCGAACTGCTCGGACAATTGATCCAGGCGAACGAGGTCGCGCTCACCGACCTGCCGGCGGAATTGCGCGCGAGCTGGATCGCTCCGGACGGCGCCGCGCGTGTCGAGGTGTTTCCCACGGGCGACGCCCACGACCCCACCGTCCTCAAGCTCTTTGTCGAAGCAGTGCATAGCGCCGCCCCGCAAGCCACAGGCACGCCGGTCACCATCCTCGAGGCCGGGCGCCTCATCAGCTCGGCGTTTGTCGAGGCCGGCATCATCGCCGTGGCGGTGATCACCCTGCTCCTCACCGCGGTGCTGCGCCGCCCGCGCGACGTCGCCCTCGTGATCGCGCCACTGCTACTCGCCGCGCTCTTGACCATGGCGATTACCGTCATCGCCGGGATCAGGCTCAATTACGCCAACATTATCGCCCTGCCGCTGTTGCTCGGCATCGGCGTCGCCTTCGACATCTACTTCGTGATGAACTGGCGGGCTGGGCTCGCCGATCACCTACAATCGTCGACCGCACGCGCCGTCGTTTTCAGCGCGCTGACGACGATGTGCGCCTTCGGCAGCCTCGCGCTGTCGCCCGACCCGGGCGAAGCCGATATGGGCTTGCTGTTGACGATCTCGCTCGCCTGCACGGTGTTCTGCACGCTTTTCATCCTGCCGGCGCTGCTGGGGCCGCCGAGAACTTAGTTCGCCATCTCCCGATGGCGCAGGAACTGGAAGAATTCAACGCCTTCGCGCAGCCGGCGGCGCATCATCTCCGGGCTGCGGATCATCTCGCCGACCAGCGAGGCGATCTTCTTCCTGCGGAAATAGAATCGCTTATAGAAGGTCTCGACCGAATCGAAGATCTCGGTGTGGGTCAGGTGCTCGTAATGCAGCGGCGCGATCTGCACGCCATTGTCGTCGATCAGCTCGGCGTGCTCGGTATCGAGCCAGCCATTCTCCACCGCCTGGCGGTAGAGCTCGGTGCCGGGATAGGGCGCGGCCAGCGACACCTGGATCGTGTGCGGGTTGATGTCGGCGGCGAAGTTGATCGTCTCCTCGATCGTCTCGCGGCTTTCGCCGGGAAGACCGAGGATGAAGGTGCCGTGGATAGTGATGCCGAGCTCGTGGCAATCCTTGGTGAAACGGCGCGCCACGTCGACCCGCATGCCCTTCTTGATGTTGTAGAGGATCTGCTGGTTGCCGGTCTCGTAACCGACCAGCAGCAACCGCAGGCCGTTGTCGCGCAGCACCTCGAGCGTCGCGCGCGGCACGTTCGCCTTGGCGTTGCACGACCATGTCACTCCGAGCTTGCCGAGCTCCTTCGCGATCGCCTCGGCGCGCGGCAAATTATCGGTGAAGGTGTCGTCGTCGAAGAAGAACTCCTTTACCTGCGGGAAGTGCGCCTTCGCCTGGCGAATTTCCTCGATCACGTGCTCGACGCTGCGCACCCGGTAGCGGTGCCCGCCGACCGTCTGCGGCCACAGGCAGAAGGTGCAGCGCGACTTGCAGCCACGCCCAGTGTAGAGCGAGACGTAAGGGTGCTTAAGGTAGCCGATGAAATAGTCCTCGATCCTGAGGTCGCGCTTATAGACTTCGGTGACGAACGGCAGCTCGTCCATATTTTCGAGGATCGCCCGCTCGCGGTTGTGGACGATGTCGCCGGCGGGGTTGCGGTAGCTGAGGCCGTCGATATCGGCGAAGGCGCGACCGTTGGCCACCTCCTTGATCGTGAAGTCGAACTCCTCGCGGGCGACGAAATCGATGGCGCGCGATGCGGCGAGGCTCGCCTCCGGCTCGACCGCGACCTTGGCGCCGATCAGGCCGATCTTGAGCTTGGGGTTGGCGTCCTTGAGCGCCACCGCGACCTTGACGTCGCTGGCAAAGGACGGGGTCGAGGTGTGCATCACCGCGAGCTCGTAATCGCCCGCCTGACGGAGAACCGCGTCGAGCTGCAGCCGTGCCGGCGGCGCGTCGATCAGCTTCGACCCGGGCACCAGCGCGGCCGGCTGCGCCAGCCAAGTCGGGAACCAGAACGAGCGAATTTCGCGCTTGGCCTGGTAACGCGAGCCGGCGCCGCCATCAAACCCGTCGAAGGACGGCGGCTGCAGAAACAGGGTTTTCATCATTACTCGCCGTCTCTTTCGACAATGATTCGCCCGCCCGGCTCGATGCGGAACAACTGATCGCGCCACGACACGCTGCGGCCGAAGAAGCTGCCGACAAAGACCGCGAACGACAGCAGGTCGCGCAGCGGCAACAGCCACAATCCGGCCAATGGTAGGCGCAAGATACTTGCTGTCGCCCCGGCCGTCGCCCACCGGAACAGGCAGGAGATCGCGAGAAACACCAGCGAGGTCAAGCTCAATCCGCTAAAGATCGCGGCCAGCGCCGCGATCGCAACCGCGTGCGTCACCACCGAGCCGGCAAACCCGACGGGCGCCATCGCTCGCACCGTACGCGCCCAGCGCAACTCGTGACGCCATAGGCAGTCGAAGCTCTTCTCGCTGACCGAGGTTTCGACGATGTACGGGCTCAGCACCGTCGGCAGGCCCAATTCGCGGACCGCGGCGCCGATACGATGGTCATCGGCCAATTCGTCGCGCACCACCGCGAGCCCGCCGATTCGGTCGAGGACCTGACGCCGCAGCGCGATCGTCGCGCCAAAGCAACCACCGCCCGTTCCCAGCGCATCGCCCAACAGCGCGCTCGGCAGGAAACCGAAATTGATGTGGAGCGCGCCGAGCCGCGACCACAACCCTCCGGTCGGCAAACCGCGATAAAGGCAAGTCACCAGCCCGACATCAGGATCCTGGAGCGGCGCCGTCACCGTCGCCAAATAGTGCGGATCGACATGCATGTCGCTGTCGGCGAAGACCAAGAGATCGTGCTTCGCCGCCGGCAGCATATTGATCAGATTTGCGACTTTGAGATTGCCGCCTCCGGCGCGGCCGTCGATCACCAGGTCGATGTCGACCCCCGGCCGCTCGGCGATCAGCGCGCGCGCCACCGGAAGCGCGCCATCCTCCGCGCTGCGCACTCCGAACACGATCTGCCGGTCAGGATAATCCTGGTCGACGAACGAGCGGAGATTCTCGTAGAGTCCCGGCTCCGCGCCATACAACGGCTTCAGCACCGATACCCGCGGCTGCTGCGACGGCAAAGCTGTCGGGCGCCGTGCGAACCGCATTGCCGCGGCGACGGTGCCAGCGAGGTATATCCAGACCGGAAAGAGGACGAGAGACAGAATGAGCGAGGCCATCACCGCGCAGTCAAGCGCAAAAACGCACCGATGGCATAGTGTTTTGCTGTTGCCTTCGCAACCGGGATTGTCAACGATGCGCCGACGCTACCGCCCAAGCAACTGAATTACCGGGAAGCTACGTGAACCTCGCCCTGCCGCTCCGGGCCGTGACGCGCCATGTCGGCGGGGCCACTTTGATGCTGGCCGCGGTCCTCATTGGATGTGCGACCCCACCGACCGACCCGGCGGATCTTGCCATCTACGAGCAGAACAACGATCCGCTCGAGCCGCTCAACCGCAAGGTTTTCTCGCTCAATCTGGCGCTCGACCACGCCGTGTTCCGGCCGGTCGCCAAAGCCTACGTCTATATCGTGCCGGATGACGGGCGCGCGGCGGTTCATCATATGCTCGACAATTTCAAGGAGCCGACGGTCTTTTTCGACAACGTGCTGCAGGGGGAGTTCAAGCGGGCGGGCATCACTCTTGGCCGTTTCCTCATCAACAGCACGGTCGGTTTCGCGGGCATCGTCGATGTCGCGACCTTGTCCGGCTTCGAGCGCCAGCCCGCCGATTTCGGCCAGACGCTGTATGTCTGGGGCATCAAATCCGGACCCTATTTGATCCTGCCGATCTTCGGCCCGTCGAACCCACGCGACGCGATCGGACAGGGTGTCGATTCCTATGCCGACCCCTTTACGATCTGGGCCAACGACCACGGCGTCACCGAGTTGACAACCACGCGTCTGATCGCCGGGGGAGTCGACGATCGCGCCCAGGTGCTCGACATTCTCGACGATCTGGAGAAAAACTCGGTCGATTTCTATGCCCAGTTGCGCAGCCTGGCCCAACAAAACCGGGCCGCCGAGCTGACCCATGGCACCGCGCCGACGACGACGCCGAACCTCTACAATGATCCGGGGACCCCAGCGGCGACGCCTGCGAGTCCCAGCCCGGCCGCAGCGCCGCCAACACCTACCCCCGCGGCGGCGCCGGCAGCAAAGCAAAGCACCCTCACATCCAACAAGCAAATCGCAAGCCGCATCAATGCCAACCTATTCGGGACGCGCTAACCTTTAGCCGCTGCCTGTCCGCAAGGCAGCGGTGCGATCCTCGAGCAGCTTGATGAGCCCATCGGCACCGCTTGTCTGCAGAACGCCGGCAAATTCCGAGCGCCGTGTCGCGAGCTCGCTGATCGTACCGCTCAGATAGACATCGATGACCTGCCACGACCCGCTGGCGCCCTGCCGCATCAGGTAGTTGAGCGTCACCTTGTCGCCGTCCGACTTGATTAGCTTGGTCTGCACTATCATTCCGTTCGGATTGGCGACCGGGTTCGGGTCGACCTCGAAGCGCTCGCCATTGAAATCGTCGAATCGGTTGGCGTAGAGCGAGATCGTGTAACGCGAAAACACGTCCGCGAGGCGCTGCTGCTGATCAGGCTTCAATTGCGCCCATCCCGGGCCGACCGACAGCCGGCTCGTGAGGCCGAGATCGAAGGCCGCGGTGATCGCCGGCGCGAGACGCTGATAGCGCTGGTCGAAGGTTAGGTGCTTTGCCTCCTTCATCACCGACAGGAGTGCGTCGTAGAAGCGCTGGATGACCGCATTCGGGCTGTCGGCCGCCCGCGCCCCGCGCAGCCACAGCGCCACGGGCAAGAGAGTCATCAAAAACACGCGTCTTGAAACCGACATGGGTGCTCGTCAGTTAATGTCTGGAACACGGGTAGTGATAACAAACCTGGCGGCAACGCACAGGCCAAAAGCGCGTGAGGCTAGTGTCGCGTAATTTGCGTTGATACGCGGGCGGTGATTGCGCCGGTGGCGTTAGTTGTGGCAGGGATAGAGCGAGCCGGCGGAGGTATTAAGACGCGATGATTCGAGTGGTCCTGGCCCAGCCCCGCGGCTTTTGCGCCGGGGTCGAGCGCGCGATCGAGATCGTCGAGCGCGCCCTCGAGAAATACGGGCCGCCGATCTATGTCCGCCATGAGATCGTGCACAACCGCCATGTCGTCGAGCGGCTGCGCGCCAAGGGAGCCCGCTTTGTCGACGAGATCGACGAGATCCCTCCTGGCGCGGTGACGATTTTCAGCGCGCACGGGGTCGCTAGCGCGATCGAGACCCGCGCCGAGGAGCGCGGGTTGCCGGTCATCGATGCGACCTGCCCGCTGGTCTCCAAAGTCCATATCGAAGGCCAGCGCTATGCCAATCAGGGTCGCGAGATCATCCTGATCGGTCATGCCGGCCACCCCGAGATCGAAGGCACGATGGGCCGGATCACCGGCAAGGTGCACTTGATCTCGCGCCCCGAGGAGGTCGCGAAGCTCCAGGTCGGCAACCCCGCTAAGCTCGCCTTTATCACGCAGACGACGCTCTCCGTCGACGATACCCGCGCCGTCATCGAGGCGCTGAAGGCCCGCTTCCCATCGATCGTCGGCCCCGATACCAAGGACATCTGCTACGCGACGCAAAACCGCCAGCGCGCCACCCTGGAGCTGGCGAAGATCGTCGACATCGTGCTCGTTGTCGGCGCACCCAACAGCTCGAACTCGAATCGCCTGCGCGAGATCGCCGCCGAATTCGGCGTGCCGAGCTATCTGATCGAAGACGCCAAGGCGCTCGACCCAAGCTGGCTCGACGGCGTGTCGGCGGTCGGCATCACCGCCGGTGCCTCGGCCCCCGACGAGTTGGTCGAGGAGCTGGTCGAGCGGCTGCGCGAACTTGACCAAATCGAAATCCAGCGGCTCCCGGGGGTCACTGAGAATGTTCGCTTCCGCATGCCGGCACAGCTTGCCGAACCGGTGGCCGGCAACTAGCCCACAGCGATAGACGAGGGTTCATCGTGGCGATTCCGCTGCATCAGAAAATTCGTGTTGGTTCCTACGTGCTGGGCCAGCATTTGCGTGGGGTGAAGCGCTACCCGCTGGTGCTGATGCTGGAGCCGCTGTTCCGCTGCAACCTCGCCTGCGCCGGCTGCGGCAAGATCGATTACCCCGACCCCATCCTCAATCAGCGCCTGTCGGTTGCCCAATGCCTCGAAGCGGTTGATGAATGCGGCGCGCCAATCGTTGTCGTCGCCGGCGGCGAGCCGCTGCTCCACCGCGAGATTGAGGAGATTGTTCAGGGCATCATCGCGCGCAAGAAATTCGTCTACCTGTGCACCAACGCGCTCCTTCTGGAAAAGAAGATCGACCTGTTCAAGCCGAACCCCTATTTTGCCTGGACCGTCCATCTTGACGGCGACAAGGAAGACCATGATCGCTCGGTCTGCCTCGACGGGGTCTATGACCGCGCGGTCGAGGCGCTGAAGCTCGCCAAGTCGAAGGGCTTCCGCGTCAACATCAACGCGACCCTGTTCGACAACGCCGACCCGGAGCGGATGGCCGGATTCTTCGACGTGGTCACCGAGATGGGCATCGACGGCATCACCGTGTCGCCCGGCTATGCTTATGAGCGCGCGCCCGATCAGGAGCATTTCCTCAACCGTCGCCGCACCAAAGAGCTCTTCCGCGACATCTTCCGGCATGACCCCAAGCGGCGCTGGTCGTTCAACCAGTCGAGCCTGTTTCTCGACTTCCTCGCCGGCAACCAGACCTACCACTGCACCCCGTGGGGCAACCCGTGCCGTAATTATTTTGGCTGGCAGCGCCCCTGCTATTTGCTCGGCGAAGGCTACGCCAAGACCTTCAAGGAGCTGATGGAAGAGACCGACTGGGATGCCTACGGCACCGGCAATTATGAAAAATGCGCCGACTGCATGGTGCATAGCGGCTACGAGGCGACCGCCGTGGTCGATGCCGTAAAACGCCCGTGGAAGGCCGCCAAGGTAGCGCTGCAAGGGGTCAAGACCGAGGGCGAAATGGCGCCCGAGATAGCGCTGGAACGCCAGCGCCCGGCGAAATACGTCTTCTCCGGCCATGTCGAGAAGGCGATGGAGCGCCTCGCCGCTACCGGCGACGACGACTAACCTCGAGAACTAAGCCCGGGCGAGGGCTCGGCGCAGAGCGTGGGCCGGCTCGACCAGTGCCGCCAGCGCCCAGCGCGCCTCGCGCGCGACGCCCAAGAGGCTCGGCAGTTGCTGCGGGCGGCGCATCACCGACGCCAGCACCTGCCCCAGCTGCGGCTTACCCTCGGCGCTGAGCGGCACCAGGGCCGCCGGCGGCAGGGCTCGCGTCGCCGGGTCGGCGATGGCGCGCAGCACCAGGAACGGGATGCCGAGCACGGCGCCGGCGCGGGCAACGGCGACGCTTTCGAGATCGACGGCGATAGCGCCGGTCTCCTCCCAGGCGCGGCGCTTGTCCGCCGCGGTGGCGAGTACCATTTGCGCGCCGAGGACCGGCCCTTCGATAGCGACAATCTCCTCCACCAGCTCGGGAAGGCGGATGCGAAGGCTTTCGCCCGTGATCCAGCGACGATCCTCGTCGATGACTTCGGTCGACAGCACGATATCGCCAGGTTTGAGCCCGGGCTTCAGCGCGCCGGCGATGCCGAAGCTCACCAAACACTCCGCCCGAGGACCGGCTTCCTCCACAACCTGCATGGTACGGTGATGATCGCCGCCGCCAACGACGGCGGCAAACCCGGCGCGGCGCGCGATCTTGGCCTCGACCTCAAGGCCGGTCGTGCAGAGGATCGTATATGCCAAGAAGCCCCGGCTCCCCATCGTCAGCTCGGGGGCTGACGCTGCGGCAACTCCCTACAGGACATTGCGAAATTTCGCCAGCAGCAAAGCCGCGCCGCTCAATCGCGCTCAGATGCCGTAGCCGACGCGCGGCGAGTTGGCTTGCATCAGACGACGATAGCGCGCCAGCGCCCAGAGCGGGAAATAGGCGCGATAGCCGTGGTAGCGCAGGTAAAAGACACGGGGAAACCCTACCGCGGTGTACGACTTCTCGTCCCAGCCGCCATCCTGCTTCTGGGTTGCGGTGAGATAGTCGATGCCGCGCTTGACTGCCGGATGCGCGGCCTCGCCCGCCGCCATCAGCCCGAGCAAGGCCCAGGCGGTTTGCGAGGCGGTGCTGTAAGGCGCTTCACCGCGCGGCTTGTCGGGCCAATAGCTCTCGCCGCTCTCGCCCCAGCCGCCATCCGCATGCTGGCGCGCGAGCAGCCAGTCGGCGGCGCGGCGCATCTCCGGCGCGTTCGGTCCCAACCCTGCGGCGTTGAGCCCGGCCAGTACCGACCAGGTGCCGTAGATGTAATTGGTGCCCCAGCGCCCGAACCAGCTGCCGTCCGCCTCCTGCTCGCGCTTCAGATAGGCGACCGCCGCGGCGACCGCCGGATGCTCCGCATACCCGGCCTGAGCCAGAAAACCGAGGCAGCGGGCCGAGACGTCCGCTGTCGGCGGGTCGAGCAGCGCCCCGTGATCGGCGAACGGGATGTGGTTGAGATGATAGTGCGTGTTGTCGGCATCGAAGGAGCCCCAGCCGCCATTCTTGCTCTGCATGCCGATGATCCACTCGGCGGCGCGGCCGATCGCATCCCGGTAGCGCTCGCCGTCGAAGCGGTCGAGCGCGAGGCCCGCGGCGGCGGTGTCGTCGACATCGGGGTAATGCGGGTTCTCGTACTGGAAAGCCCAGCCGCCGGGACGCAGCCCCGGGCGTTGCGATGCCCAATCGCCGACGACATCGAGCACCTGCTTCTTCTCGATCCAATCGAAGGCGCGGCCGAGCACCGGTGCTGCAGTCTCACCGACATCCATCAGCGCATGGCCGGCGAGCACGGTGTCCCACACCGGCGACAGGCAGGGCTGGCAGTAATCGAATTCCTCGCCGTCGCGCACCACCAGCTTTTCGACCGCCGAGCGCGCCGTCACGCAATGCGGATGGTCGAGCGGATAGCCGAGCGCGACATACATCATCAGCGAGTTGACGATCGCCGGGAAAATCCCCCCCAACCCATCGTCGCCGTTCAATCGCTCGGTGACGAAATCGACCGCACGGTCGATTGCGCGCTCGCGCAGATATTTTGGAAAGGTCGGCTCGAGATAGCGGAGCAGCCGGTCGAGCCCCGAAAACACCCGAGCCAAGAGCGACGGTGTGGCCGGGGTGATCCAATCTCGCACGCTCTCCGGCGGCGCGACGAAGAGCTCGGCGATCGACACGCCGCGCGGGTTCATGGCGCGCGGCTGCTTCGCCATCAAAACCAGCAGCGGCACCACGACGGTGCGCGACCAGTACGAAATCTTGTCGATGTGAAACGGGAACCAGCGCGGCAGCAGCATGATCTCGACCGGCATGACCGGCACCGCTCGCCATGGCACCTCGCCCCATAGGGCCAAGAGAATGCGCGTAAAGACATTGGTGCGCGCCGCGCCGCCGCGCGCCAGGATCGCCACGCGAGCCCGCGCCATGTGCGGCGCATCGGCGCGGTCGCCGACCGCCTTCAGCGCAAAATAAGCTTTGACCGAGACGCTGAGGTCGAAATCGCCGCCCTGAAACAGCGGCCAGCCGTCGTGCTCGCCCTGGGCCGCGCGGAGATAGCGGGCGATACGCTGCTCGATCTCGCTGTCGATGGTGCCGAGGTAGTGCTGCAGCAGGATGTATTCGGCGGGGATCGTCGCGTCGGCCTCGAGTTCAAACAGCCAGTGGCCATCCTCAGCCTGACGCGCCAGCAGCCAGTCGGTCGCCCGCTCTATCGCGGTGTCGAGCACGCGAGACGGCATGGTCTTGCTGATCGGCACTTGTTCCGCCGTCATCACTCCGCTCTGCGCTGTTGTGGCTCGGCTGCCGGTTCGAGCTGCGCGCGCCGGGCGACCGGGCGATCGCCTCGGCCGCGGCAAGGCCGGAGCGAATAGCGCCTTCGATCGTGGCGGGCAAGCCGGTATCGACATAATCGCCTGCAAGGCGAAGGTTGTTCCACCGCGTCGCCGTTCCGGGCCGGCGGCGCAACTGCTCCGGAGTGGCGCGAAACGTCGCCCGTCGCTCCTTGACGACACGCGCCGGCGGCATTGGCTGCGACGGCAGACCGAACGCGGCCGCGACATCCCGCCAGAGGATTTCGGCTAGCTCCCCAGCCGGGCGGTCAACAATCCTGTCGGCGGCGCTGACCGTCACCGAGATGACGCCGTGCTTCTTGAAGACCCATTCGGCCGTGCCGCCGATCAGTCCGGCGAAGAGCGGCATGCCAGCCGGCGGATCGATCCGGTAATGCGCGTTGACGATAGGCGCGTGGTCGTCAGGCACAATGAGGTCCGGCACCAGCCGCGCCGCGACCGCCGCCGGCACCGCCAGCACGACCTCGTCGTCGCCGGTGATCTCGGCAGTGTTGCCGTCGAAATCGAGGCTGGTTACCCGAGACCCCTCGAAACCGATGCCCCGCAACCGCGCGCCGAAGCGGATCTCGACGCCGCTTGCGCGCAGCATCGCCAGCGCTGGATCGATAAGGCTCTCCGACAAGCCCTCGCGCGGCGCTAGCGGGCGGCAGGCCTCGGCGCCGCGCCCCAAAGTCTCGCGCAGGATGCGCCAGAACAGCAGCGCCGATCCCGCCTCGGTGCTGGTATTGAGCGCCGCCACCGCGATCGGTTCCCACAGGCGGTGGAACAGCAGCGTCAGCGGATCGAGCCGGTCGGTGATGGTGTCGTTGTCGGAAGCATTGCGCAACCGCAGCGCGGCAAAGTAGTCGCGCGCCCGGCTTCCTGGCACGCGTCGCGTGCCGCAGAATACCCACCACGGGACGACGCCGCGATTGGGCCGCAGCATCCAGCGTTCGCAGCTCGCCAGATCGACAAACGGGATCGCCGCCTCGCCGGGGCCCTCGAACGTGACGAGTGCGCCGATCATCTCGATATAGGCCAAGGCCGAGCGGTTGCCCGACAACAGCAAATGGTTCCCGTTATCGACCCGGACCCCGAGCTCGGCGTCAAAATAGGAGCGGCAGCGCCCCCCGGCATGCTCGGCGCTCTCGTAAAGCGCGACCCGCCGGCCCTGCCGCGCCAGCGCCACTGCTGCCGCCAGCCCCGCCAACCCGGCCCCAACGACATGGACCCGGCTCATATCAGCGCGTGGCGTAGCACCAGCCACAATTTGCGGCCCTTCGACAGGCTGACCCGCGTCGCGGGGTCGCGCCAGCCGTCGCGCAGCATCGCGTCGAGCATCGCGCGGTAGAAGGCGCCCATCGTCGCCGCCGGCCGCATCGCCCGGCGTGAGCACTCCTTCATCGCCGCCTCGGCGGCGTCGAAATGGCCGAGCGCGATGTCGGCAAGGTCGCGGCACACCGCGGGCAGCGCCGGGTGGCGCAGCACCCGCGCCGGATCGCTGTCGCGGATGCCGTACCGGTCGAGAATCTCGCGCGGCAGATAGAGCCGGCCGCGCTGCGCGTCCTCGTCGAGGTCGCGCAGGATATTGGTGAGTTGCAACGCGCGGCCCAAGACATCGGCGACCCGGTGCGCCGCGGGGCTCGGATCGCCGAAGACGTGCACCGACAAATGCCCGACCGCACCGGCCACCCGCGCGCAATAAAGGTCGAGCGTCGCCAGGTCGGGGGCACGGATGTCCGCTTCCGCGTCCATCTCCATCCCGGAGACGATGTCGTGGAAGTCGCTCTTACGCAGCTGGAAGCGCTCGACAGGGGCGACCAGCGCGCGGGCGATCAGGTGGCGGGGCCGCCCGGCATAGATCGCCTCGATCTCGTCGCGCCAATCGGCGAGGCCCTTGGCGCGCTCGGCGACCGGCCAATCGTCGGCGATGTCGTCGACCTCGCGGCAGAAGGCATAGACCGCATACATCCCGTCGCGGCGCTCCTGGGGCAGGAGACGCATCGCCCAATAGAACGAGGTGCCCGCCGCCTCGACCCGCCGGCGAATGGTTTCGCGTAGCGAAGCCTCGTCCGGGATCGCCCCGACGCCGTCGAGCGCCGCGCCGGTCACCGGTTGGTCGACCGTGGGCGGCGGCCGCGCACCATGCCGGTCAAGAGCGAGGCGGCGAAATCGCCCTTGCTGAGCGCGACCCGCGCCGCCAGCGGATCGCCGCGCCGCAACCGCCGCGACAGGCGCCGCGCCAGATCGACGATCGTCGCCGATTCCCAGCGCAGCCCGCGCGCGCCGACCCGCCCGGGCAATCCCGCCGCGGTGGCGATCAGGATATCGCTCAGGTCGAGCAGCCGGTCGATGACATGCCGCAGGCCGCTGCTGGCTGCCGGCAACCTCAAATCCTCGACCGCGATCCCCGCCTCTCCCATCAGATCGAGCGGCAGGTAGACGCGGTCGAGATTGCGGTAGTCGTCGGCGCAATCCTGCAAATGGTTGAGCACCTGCAGCGCCGAGCACAAGGCGTCCGAGGCCGGCCAAGTTTCGCGGCTCTCGCCGTGCAGGTCGAGCAGCTGCCGCCCGACCGGCGAGGCCGAATAGCGGCAATACTCCATCAAATCGTCCCAATCGCGATACCGCAGCTTGGTCGCGTCGAGGGTGAAGGCGCGCAGCACGTCGTGGCAATGCTGCGCGGTGGTCCCGGTCGCGGCGAGACTCCGCCGCATCGCGCTCGCCGCCGGCGAATCGTCGCCTGCTGCGCCATCCAGGATTTCGCCCATGCGAGCAAGCCGGCGCACCTTGTCATCGGCCGGCAAATCCGGGTTGTCGGCGATGTCGTCGGCGTTGCGCGCGAAGCGGTAGAACGCGTGGACATGCGGACGCAAATCCCTGCGGATCAGAAACGACCCGACCGGGAAGTTTTCATCGCCGCGCCCCTTGCCCGACGGGGTCTCGACCGCGGCAGGCGCAGAACGTGTTTCTGTGGCCAGCGCCGTCACTCAATTCCCTTTGGTCAAATATCCGTTGGCCTCGAACCAGGCGATGGCGTCGGTGATGGCCTCGCGCGCCGGGCGGGGCTGATAGCCCAATTCGCGCATCGCCTTCGCCGAACTGAAATACATCTTCTTACGCGACATGCGCACCCCATCCAAGGTAGTGAACGGCTCGCGCCCGGTAATGCGCGCCATCATCTCGGCGCCGGCGGCGATCGGCAGCACCACCGCGTAGGGGATTTTGAGCGCCGGCGGACGCCGCCCGACCGCTCGCGCGACGATGGCGAGGATTTCGGCGAGGCTCAAATTCTCGCCGCCGAGGATATAGCGATCGCCGACCTTGCCCAGCTCCGCGGCGAGCAGCTGCCCAGCGGCGACATCGTCGACATGGACGATATTGAGCCCGGTATCGACATACCCAGGCATCTTCCCTTTCGCCGCCTCGACGATGATCCGCCCGGTCGGGGTCGGCTTGACGTCACCAGGGCCAATAGGCGTCGAGGGATTGACGATCACCGCGGGCAGACCCCGCTCGTCGATCAGCGCCTTCACCGCCTCCTCAGCGAGGAATTTCGAGCGCTTGTAAGGCCCGATCATGTCGGCCTCGCCGCTCGGCGTCGCCTCGTCGGCGATCCCGTCCTTGACGAGGCCCAAGGTCGCGACGCTGCTGGTATAGACGATGCGCTCCACCCCGGCGGCGAGCGCCGCCTCCATCAACGAGCGCGTGCCGTCGACATTGGCGCGGAACATCGCCGCCGGGTCGGGCACCCAGAGCCGGTAATCGGCGGCGACATGAAACAGGTAGCGGCAGCCGGCGACCGCGGCGGCAAGCGAGGCGGCGTCTTCGAGCGAGCCCTCGGCGACCGCGACATCGAGACCGGCGAGGTTCCGCCGGTCGCTATTCGGCCGCGCCAACACCCGCACCTGGTGCCCGGCAGCAAGCAGCGCGCGCGCCACCGCCGCGCCGACAAACCCGGTCGCGCCGGTGACGAGGGCTAGGCCGGGTGCGAGCGGCATCGCCCGACCCTACAAATTACCGGGCTCGGATGCTATGTAATACCTAATGATGACGAGGTATTACCATGTCGAGAATGACCAGCAAGGGCCAGGTGACCATCCCAAAGCGCGTACGGGACTACCTCGGCCTCAAGCCAGGCGCGGAAGTGGACTTCGAATGCACCGAAGGTGGCAAGGTCGTGCTGAAGACCCCGGATGACACTCGGCCAGCCAGCCGGTTCGCAGCATTGCGCGGCACTCTCGGCCCCGGAATGAGCGCGGATGAGCTGATGAAATTGACGCGCGGCTGGGGCGAGCCCGATCGTGAGGACCGGTGATTCTCATCGACGCCAACGTGCTGATCGATGTGGCGATGGACGATCCCGTGTGGGCGGACTGGTCGCAAGAGCGCCTGGACATTGCCGCAGGTGGGGACGACCTGGCGATCAATGACGTCGTCTATGCAGAATTGTCGGTGCGCTACTCGCGCGCGGCGGAGCTTGACGCAATGCTCCGGCAATTCCGGATTGATCTGGCGCCGATCCCACGCGAAGCGCTGTTCCTCGCTGGTAAAGCCTATCAGCGCTATCGCGCAGCCGGCGGCCTGCGGACCGGTGTTCTGCCGGACTTCTTCATCGGTGCCCACGCACTTGTCGCCCGCGCGCCATTGGTGACTCGCGATGCGCGCCGCTATCGTACCTACTTCCCGCGGATCGAACTGATCGCGCCTAGTTGAAATCGGCGCAGGAGTCGCGGGTGACGATCCCCACCGATTGCTGATGGTAGCGCGTCTTGTAGGCGTCCATCACGGCCTGCAAGCGCCCAGCGAGCTCGGGTGAGCGCTTGACCGCGAGGACCAGCACCTTGGTCGGGTCGCGCGCGATCGTGCCGGTTTGCGGGTTGCGCCACTGGCCGCTCGCATCATAGGCGGTAAAGCCATCGGGAAAATTCGGCGTCACAATCTCGGCGGCGAATTTGGTCCATTTCGCGTCGGTCACAAACCCGCCACCCTTGATCTTACGGCCGAAGAAAATCTCTGCGATGAGCATCCGCTGCTCGCTCGGCAGCACGCATTGATAGGGGGTAGGAGGTATGGGCGTGGCAGGCGCTTGAGCGGCTGGCTCAGCGCAGCCGGCCAGCGCTAAGAGCGCCGCCGCGATGAGGAAAAGTCGTGTTATTCCGCGGCCGCCTTGACGCCGGCTGGCTCGACCTTCGCCGCGCAATACTTGAACTCGGGGATCTTGCCGATCGGGTCGAGCTGCGGGTTGGTCAGGACGTTGGCCGCGGCCTCGGCGTAGCAGAACGGGATGAACACCATGCCGGGCGCGACATTGCTGTCGGCGCGCGCCTTCAGCTCGATATGGCCGCGCCGTGTCGTGACCTTGACCGGGTCGCCGGCGGCGATGCCGAGCCGGCGCAATTCGACCGGTGCCAGGCTCGCCACCGCTTCCGGCTCGATCTCGTCGAGTACGCTGGCGCGGCGGGTCATCGACCCGGTATGCCAATGCTCGAGCTGGCGACCGGTGGTCAGCACCAGCGGGTACTCGGCGTCGGGCTCCTCGGCCGGGGGAATGATCGAGGCCGGCACCAGCTTGGCGCGGCCGCTCGCAGTCGGGAACCCCTCGCCGAAGACGATCTCGTTGCCCGGCTTGTCGTCGGCGTCGCACGGATAGGTCACCGAATCCTCGCGCAGCAGCCGCTCCCAGGTGATGTGGTCGAGCGACGGCATCGCCAGCTTCATCTCGGCAAAGACGTCGGCCGGGCCTTCGTAGCGCCAGTCGCACCCCATGCGCCGGGCGATCTCCTGGATCGTCTCGAGGTCGAGCCGGGCGTTCCCGGGCAGCGGCAGCGCGGCGCGGCCCATCTGCACCTGGCGGTTGGTGTTGGAGACGGTGCCGTTCTTCTCCGGCCAGGCCGAGGCGGGCAGGATCACGTCGGCGTATTTCGCGGTCTCGGTGAGGAAGATGTCTTGCACGACCAGCTGCTCAAGATGCGCCAGCGCCTCGCGCGCATGCTCGACATCGGGGTCGGACATCGCCGGGTTCTCGCCCATGATGTACATGCCCTTGATCTCGTCGCGGTGCACCGCGTCCATGATCTCGACCACCGTGAGCCCGCGCTTGTCGTCGAGCGGGGTGTGCCACAGCGCCTCGAATTTCTCACGGATCGCCGGGTTCTCGACCGACTGGTAGTCGGGATAGAGCATCGGGATCAGCCCGGCGTCGGACGCGCCCTGCACGTTGTTCTGCCCGCGCAGCGGATGCAGCCCGGTGCCGGGCCGTCCTACCTGACCGGTCACCATCGCCAGCGCGATCAGGCAGCGCGCATTGTCGGTGCCGTGGGTGTGTTGCGAGATGCCCATGCCCCAGAAGATGATCGCGTGTTCGGCCCGGGCGTATTCGCGCGCGACATGGCGCAGAAGCTGCGTGTCGATGCCGCAAATCGGCGCCATCTTCTCCGGGCTGTAATCCTTGATGTGCTCGCGCAGCTTCTCATAATCCTCGGTGTGCGCCTGGATGTATTGCCGGTCGGTAAGACCCTCCTCGATGATCGTGTGGAGGAAGGCGTTGAGCATCGCCACGTCGCGGCCGGGGGTGAACCTCAAGGTCTGCGCCGCGTGCCGCACCAGCGAATGGCCGCGCGGGTCCATCACAAAGACCTGGGCGCCGCGTTTCGCCGCCTGCTTGAAGAAGGTCGCAGCCACCGGGTGGTTCTCGGTCGGCCGCGCGCCGATGACGATGATGACGTCGGCGTCCTCGGCGGCGGTGAAGGGCGCCGTCACCGCGCCCGAGCCGATCCCCTCCATCAGCGCCGCGACCGAGGAGGCGTGGCAGAGCCGCGTGCAGTGGTCGACATTGTTGGTGCCGAACCCGGTGCGCACCAGCTTTTGGAACAGGTAAGCCTCTTCATTCGAGCCCTTCGCCGAGCCGAACCCGGCCAGCGCGCGGCTTCCGTCACGGTCGCGAATCTTGACGAGGCCGAGCGCGGCGCGGTCGAGCGCCTCTTCCCATGTCGCCTTGCGGAAATGCGTATAGGGGTTGGCCGGGTCGATATCGGTGTCGTGCTTCGAGACCCCGTCCCTGCGGATCAGCGGTTCGGTCAGCCGGTCCGAGTGGTGGACATAGTCGAAGCCGAAGCGACCCTTGACGCAGAGCCGGTTGTGGTTGGCCGGCCCGTCCTTGCCCTCGACCGCGACGATGCGGTCGTCCTTGATCTGATAGGTCAGTTGGCAGCCGACGCCGCAATACGGGCAGACGCTGTCGACCGTGCGGTCGGGCGCGTTGGTGAAGACGCCGTTCGCGTCGACCTGGGTTGCCGGCATCAGCGCGCCGGTGGGGCAGGCCTGAACGCATTCGCCGCAGGCGACGCAGGTCGAGTTGCCCATCGGATCGTCGAAATCGAAGACGATCTTCTCGTGGTGGCCGCGCCCCGCCATGCCGATCACGTCGTTGACCTGGACTTCGCGGCAGGCGCGGACGCAGAGATTGCACTGGATGCAGGCGTCGAGCTGCACCGCCATCGCGACGTGGCTGCGGTCGGGGGCCGGCACCGCGCGCTCCGGGAAACGGCTGGCGCTGACCTCGAGCTTGTCGGCCCATCGCCACAGCGACGAGTTCGGGTCGTGCGCGACCGCACGCTCCGGCTGGTCGCCGATCAGTAGCTCGAACACCATCTGGCGCGAGAACTTGGCGCGCTCGCTGGCCGATTGAACCTTCATCCCCGCGGTGGGTTTGCGGATGCACGACGCCGCCAGCACCCGCTCGCCCTCGATCTCGACCATGCAGGCACGGCAATTGCCGTCGGCGCGGTAGCCGGGCTTCGGCAGCCAGCAGAGATGCGGGATCTCGGTGCCGAGCCGGTTCGCCACCTGCCAGATCGTCTCGCCCGGCTGGGCCTCGACCTCCGTGCCGTCGAGGGAAAATCGGATCGGATCGCTCATCAAACCGGTCCCGCCAAATCTTCCGCGAAATGCTTCATTACCATCTTCACCGGGTTCATCGCCGCTTGGCCCAAGCCGCAGATCGACGCGTCGCCCATCACCCGCGACAACTCCTGCAGCAGATTATCGTCCCAGCGAACCTGGCTCATCAACTTCACTGCCTTTTCGGTGCCGACCCGGCACGGCGTGCACTGGCCGCAGCTCTCGTCCTCGAAGAAGCGCAGCAAGTTGAGCGCCACCGCCCTCATGTCGTCCTTGTCGGAGAGCACCACAACCGCGGCCGAGCCGATAAAGCAGCCTTCGCTCTCCAGCGTGCCGAAATCGAGCGGGATGTCGGCCTTCGACGCCGGCAGGATGCCGCCCGAGGCGCCGCCCGGCAGATAGCCCTTGAATTTGTGGCCGTCCGCCATGCCGCCGCAATATTCGTCGATCAGCTCGCGCGCGGTGATCCCGGCCGGAGCAAGCTTGACCCCGGGGTTCTTCACCCGGCCCGAGACGCTAAAGGTGCGCCTTCCCTTGCGGCCATTACGGCCCTCGTTGGAGAACCACTCCGGCCCCTGCTCGACGATGTCGCGCACCCAGAACAGGGTCTCGATGTTGTTGATCAGCGTCGGCCGCCCGAACAATCCGACTTGAGAGGGAAACGGCGGCTTGTGGCGCGGCAGCCCGCGCTTGCCCTCGATGCTTTCCAGCATCGCCGACTCCTCGCCGCAGATATAGGCGCCGGCGCCGCGCCGCAGATCGATACGCACGCCTTTGGTGAGACCCGCCGCTTCGATCGCCGTGATCTGTTGCGCCAACACCTCGCGGCATTGCGGGTACTCGTCCCGCAGGTAGACGTACACATCGGCCGCCTCGACGACCCAGGCGGCGATCAGCATCCCTTCGAGAAAGCGGTGCGGGTCGGTTTCCAGGAAATAGCGGTCCTTGAAGGTGCCGGGCTCGCCCTCGTCGCCATTGACCGCCATCAAACGCGGCCCCGGCTCGGCCAGCACGAAACGCCATTTACGCCCGGCCGGAAACCCGGCGCCGCCCATGCCGCGGATTTCCGACTTCTCCATCGCTTCAAGCACGCTGTCGCGGCTGCGCGCTCCCGCGAGACAAGCTTCGAGCAGCTTGTAACCGCCCGCGGCGCGATACTCGTCGAGCCCGATGAACACCGGAATGTCGGGGTGGGTATGCTTGTGCGCGACCGCTTGCGTGACGCTGTCGGCGGTGGCGTGCTCGTGCAGCGCATGGCCGATCGCGACGACCGGCGCGTTGTGGCAGCCCCCCATGCATGGCGCCCGCACCACCCGCACTGTGTCGCCGAGCCGCCGCTGCAACTCGGTGAGCAGATGCTGCGCCCCGAACAGCTCGCAGGTGAGGCTGTCGCAGACCCGCACGGTCAGCTCGGGTGGCGGCGCCTCGTCCTCCATGACGATGTCGAAATGCGCGTAGAACGAGGCGACCTCGTAAACCTCGACCAGCGCCAGCCGCATCTCCTCGGCGAGGGCGGCGAGATGCCGCGCGTGCAGGCAGCCGTAATGGTCCTGAAGCAGATGCAGGTGCTCGATCAGCAGGTCGCGCCGGCGTTCCTTGTCGCCGAGCAGCGCCTGCACCTCGGCCAGCGCCCGCGGCTCGACCTGCCGGCCTTTCGGATGGTCGAGTCCGCGCCGCCGGCTCGAGCCGGGATGGATGCGGCGGTCGTGGTTGCGCGTCTGGGCCATCGTCCCGGCCTTAGACCGCCCCTTCCTGGTGCATCGAGGCGATGTCGTTGTCGCCATAGCCGAGCCACTTCAGCACCTCGTCGGTGTGCTCGCCCAAGAGCGGCGCGCGCTCGTGTTCGATCGGCGAGTCGGAGAGGTTGATCGGCGAGCCGACCTGGACATAGCGACCGCGGGTCGGGTGATCGAGCTCGACTAGCATGTCGCGCTCGTAGAGCGACTTGTCTTCGTAGATGTCCTTCATCGACAAGATCGGGCCGCACGGCACGTCGACCTCGTTCAATTCGGCCATGACCTCCATCTTGGTCTTGGTCATCGTCCACTTCTCGATGATCGCGAAACATTCCGGGATCTTCGGCAATCGCGCCGCCGGGGTCGCCCAGCCGGGATCGGTGATCAGCTCCTCGCGGCCGGCGAGCTTCATCAGCGGCTCCCAGCACGGCGGCTGGATGATGACATAGACATAGTCGTTGGCGCCGCCCGGCGCGCAGCGCAGCGCCGCGCCGGGCTGACCGCCGCCCGAGGCATTGCCGGCGCGCGGCACGAAATCGCCGAATTCCTTGTTCGGGTATTCCGGCATCGGGCCTTTCAACACCCGCTGCTGGTCGCGCATCTTGACCCGGCACAGGTTCAAGACCGCGTCGGTCATCGCCACCTCGACGCGCTGGCCCTTGCCGGTGCGCTCGCGCTGGAACAAGGCGGCGAGGATGCCGGCGACCATATGGACGCCGGTGCCGCTATCGCCGATCTGCGCGCCGGTGACGGTCGGCGGCCCGTCCTCCCAGCCGGTCGTGCTCGCCGCGCCGCCCATGCACTGGGCGACGTTCTCATAGGCCTTGCAATCGACATAGGGGCCGGGGCCGAACCCCTTGACCGAGGCGTAGATGATGCGCGGGTTCAATTCCTGGAAGCGCTCCCAGGTAAACCCGGCGCGGTCGAGCACACCCGGCCCGAAATTCTCGACGATCACGTCGCTGCGCCGCACCAGCGCCTCGATCACCGCCTTGCCCTTCGGCTGTTTCATGTTGATCGTGATGCTGCGCTTGTTCGAGTTCAGCATGGTGAAATAGAGGCTGTCCGCCCCTTTCACATCCTGCAGCTGGCCGCGGGTGATGTCGCCGCGCCCGGGCAGCTCGACCTTGATCACATCGGCGCCCATCCACGCCAGCAGCTGGGTCCCGGTCGGACCCGCCTGGACATGGGTCATGTCGAGGATGCGGACCCCATCGAGTGCTTTGCTCATCTACCTCTCCAACTCTCAAATATCGTGTCGTGTCGTGTCGAGAAAATCGCCATGCGTTTCGACATGGGCGGCAAGCCCCAGCGTGTGCTCGCGCGCCAGCCGCGCCGCTTCGTCGGGGTCGCGCTGCTCCAGCGCCTCGATGATCGCCATGTGGTCGACGATCGAGCGCGCCGCGCGGTTGTCCTGGTGGATCGTCACCTTGCGGATCGCCCGCATGTGGATGAACAGGTTTTCGGTCAGCTCGGCGAGAAGCGAACACCCGCTCATCCGGATGATCGCCTGGTGGAAGGCGATGTTGGCGTCGGAATATTCCTCCAATCGCTCGCCGTCGGTGCCGTCGTGGAACGCGTCCATCAGCCGGCGCAGCTCCGCGATGTCGTCGTCGGGCGCGCCCCGCGCGACCAGCCGCGCCGCCATGCTTTCGAGCGCCGCCATGACCGTAATGATCTCGACGATCTCGCGCTTGGTCTTGCGCACGACATAGATACCGCGGCGCGGCAGGGTGCGAACGAACCCTTCCTGCTCGAGTAGCGTCATCGCCTCGCGGATCGGCGTGCGACTGACCCCGAGATCGGCGGAGAGTGCCCGTTCGTCGAGCCGCACCTCGTCAGGCCGATCGTAGATGTCGATCGAGGTAATCGCCCGCTTCAGCGCGGCGTAGGCGAGGTCGCGGAAGCTGGCCTGAGTGTCCAGCCGCGGCATATCGAGGGTGGAACTGGGGCGCGGACTCGCTTCGGGCATAAAGCCCATGGTATCTGATATACCAGGAGCCGGCAACCCGCTTTACGGCCCGAGGTGACGACCGTCACTTCTCAAGCCTTTTTCAAACCGAGTTAGCCACCTCACTGCCAATTGGCAGTTGCGTCAGGGCACCGTTCACGATCTCCCCAAGTGGGAAAACGATTACCGGTTCCGCGTGGATACCGTGGCTTGCAAGCGAGGCGCGCCGGCTTTGGTCAATCGGCTGTTCAGAACGGTCTCCGGAACATCTACCAGCGGCTACGTCCGCATAATTGATTTCAATACGGCGAGGAAAGAAATGTCGGTCAGGTTCGACCAAATTCGACACTCTCATGAATGCCGGGTCTCCCGACATGAGGCCCCATTTAATTAACGGTGACGTATTGGAAGAGCTGATAATGGTGATATCCAGCCCCTCGGCTCTCTCAGTGGCATCATCGGGGCGAAGAAAAATGTACTCATCCCAGCCGATACTTCCCCGTGTTATCAATCTTTCGGCTGTAGCCTCAGCGACTTGGCACGCTACCGATAAGTCGATGCGAAGATCGGCCATTCTTCGCATAACAGCGAGCTTTACTATCGAGTGCGGAGTAAAGTCGCCGGCGACCATAGCCAGGATTTTGTTCATCCAACTCGATCGCCCTGCGGTTCATCCAAGTTTGGAGCACCGTCGGCTTCAATCGCGTGATGCTCAGGACTTCCGGCTGCGTGTAGCGCGGGTCGGTCAAATTTGTTTCCATCAATTGTAAATAGCAACGCCATTTTACTTTGTCGACCGAAAAACAGCGTTGCTATTTATCCAATAGTCCCACCGGACACCATCTCCCGATGCGGGTGCGCTTCGCTCACCCGCCCCACGAACTCAAAGCGGGTTCGGGCCGAGGATTTCCCAGCGGTAGCGCTCGCACAGTTCGGCGCGTTCGGCGTCGTTGGTCGGCCGATGCTCCGCCAGCTCCTCGAGATAGCCGCCGGCGGCGGCCGGGGTATAGAGGAACAGCGCGCGGGCAGGCTCGCTGCCGGTGTTCTTCCAGGCATGCGGGATGTCGCGCGGTATGAACGCGCAGGCGCCGGGCCCGCCGACCGTGACCTCGTCGCCGATCTTGAAGGTGATCTCGCCGGCCAGCACCCAGGCGACCTCGTCGCTGTCGCGGTGCAGATGGAAGAGGCTTGTGGTCCCCGCGGGCAGGGTCTCCTCGAACATCATGATGCTCTCGTTGGTCTCGTGGCCAAGGAGCTTCAAGGCAAAAGAGCGGCCGGGCGTCGGCGACGGAAAATGCTTCCCGCCGCCAGCGGGTACAACAAAGCCTTTCGTTGCGGTCATGCTGGTGTCCTCCCCTGTGGCGGAATGAGGATGAGGTTCGGCGGCGCGATCTATCCGCATGCGGGCTCAATGCGCTCCTCCGCGCCAGCGTACTTCGTTCTGGCCGTGGCGGGCTAGCCGTACGAGATGCCGCCGGGGGCCGCATAACGGGAGCGGCTCAAATTCTATCCGCAGCCCAGCATCCGGTACCCACAAATTGCGGTCCCGCCAAAGATTTGATAGCCTGGCATAAAGTGCTTTCTGGTTTAGAGCGTCCTCCTCGAGGCGGTGATCGGTAAGCAGGATGTCGGGCGCACGCGGGTTCCAAGACATTCCTGCACCAGCCGTCGTACCCGCGCGTCCGCCGCGACGCGCCGGCATTCGCCGAATCATCCTCGCGGCTCTCAGATCGAGCACGGCGATGGCGACCGTGCTTGCTGTAAGCCTGTCCTCGCAGCCGGTTCACGCTCAGGCGGTCAACACGGTAAACGGGGATATTGCTGGCACCGGTGGCTATCTTACCGGCTCGGGCGGCGGGCTTGTGATCGGCCGCTTCGACACGTCAGTCACGCCCGATACCGGGTTCCAGCTCGACCCCTTCGGCGGCTTCGGCGGCCACGACTTTTGGGGGGTCGGGGGAAACTTCTTCACCCGGAATCCGACCCAGGGCTCGCTCGGCGTCATCGCCTCGGTCGAGGGTACCCGGGGCGCCAATCTGCAGCATTACGGTGCGCAGGGGGAGTACTACGCGGGACCGATCGATTTTGCCCTGCGCGCCGGTTATCAGACCGGCGACCAGGTCAATCACGGCGGGTTCGTCGAACTCCACGCCGGGCTATACCTAACCGACGATTTCCAGGTCGGCACGGCGTCGTTCTACGATGCCGGCAGGTTCACCCAGGCCTTTGACGCCGAGTATCTGCCACATTGGCAACCGCTTCCGAACATGTCGCTATTCGCCTTAGCGGAGGTCGGCGGGCCCGGCGGGACGATGGGGATCGCCGGTGTTCGCTTCCATCTTGGCGACGATGATTCACTGCGTGACCGTCATCATCAGCAGGACGTCTACTTTCCGATCGAGCCCTTCAGGCCAAATCAGAAACCGCACCTGCTGATTTTGAGCCC